>ERZ773100.409-NODE-409-length-22427-cov-5.541257_pt1 | contig 22427 bp, 19 predicted proteins | sample MGYA00511119_ERZ773100 | MGnify/ENA primary metagenome ERZ773100 (study PRJEB29015, sample SAMEA2738000) | human oral metagenome | biome: human oral; feature: human-associated habitat; material: dental | place: China | collected 2111 ...
TTGTCCTGTTAAAAATGGTTATATTCATCTCATCTTCCAGCTCTTTTATTGCTTTTGTCAGTGCTGGCTGTGAAACAAACAGCTCTTTTGCTGCATCACTTAATGTCCCTTTTTCAGCGACTGTTACTACATATTTTAGTTGCTGTAATGTCATTTTTTCTCCTTTTAATAAATTCTATTCTACAACTTAAAAATCTTTTTAACTCTTTAACACAATAAAAAGCCAGCTTCAAAGCCGACTCTTTATTAGCTAAATAAATTACTTTTTCTAAAAATATCTGAATAACTGTATTATAAATTTTTTCTTTTTAAATTCCTTGTCTTTTGCTTCATCTCAATATTATTCTCAAATTCGGTCTAAAAATTTATTGATAACTTCACTAAACTCTTTTAATTTAGTTCCTTTTCCATTAAAAAATGGCAATCCTATTATTTTATGATTATTTTTTGTTGTTTTTTGTTTCTTTTCAATTTTAATTAAAAAATCTTCCTTCCATTTATCTTTTAATAATAACTGCTCCCCTTTTGGTTCTGCATAAATTTGATATTCTTCACTTTTATCATCATTCTTATTTTTTATGAATAATAAATAATCAGGTTCAAATCTTTCACCTTTATCAAATGAGTAAATTGCAAGTTCACTAAATCTCTCATTTCTTATTACATAATATTCAAGATTCTTTTTGTCTAGTTTAGGCTTTATTTCAGTTTTAAAATATTTTATAAATGATTTTTCTTCTGTTGTTCCATAATTATCATCATACACGTACCAATCTTCTGCCGATAGATCTAATTTAAATTCACTACTAGAAGTTTTTATTTGCGATTCTCCTTTTCCATCATTACTTATACTGCTTAAATATATTGTCTTGTCTTTTACAACATCTTTTATCTTATAAGGCTCAAATTCTTCTCTTCCTTCATATTCAGTTTTTATTTCATTTATATGCTTACAAATCGCAGGAAATACTTCTTGTTTCAATTCTCTATAAATATCTTTCCCTGTTATTTCACTTCCTTTTGTATATTTAAACTCTATCGCAACATTTCCTAGATAATTTTCAGCTGTCAAAAATTCCTTTAGAGTTTTTAAATTAGGATATTTTTCTTTAAGGACATTAAACTTTAACTCTTTAAAATAAATAGCTGTACCTGATAAAATACTATAGTCAATTTCACTTAATTTTATTTTTTTTATTTCAATACCGTCAAAGATTTTTTCATTTTTATTGCCAATCAAATTTTCTATTTTAGCATTTTTATTTTTAATTTTGGGATAAAATACTTTATATTTCAAATTTTCTTCTATTTCATAAATATTCTTTCGGTTTTTTTCAATTCTACTATTTGAAAATACATATCCATGATTATAAAAATCTGTATTTTTAAATTCAGCTTTTAAAATATATTTTCTTTCAATCATGTTTTTTTCTTGTAATCCAATTTCGATAAGAGCCTTTTTCAATTCAGATATATATTTTGAATCGTCTATACTATGAAAAAACATAGTTTCAAGTATTCTATATTTATTATCTAAGTCAAAATCATATTTTCTTTTAAATTTTTCTTGCTCCTCATTTACTAAAAAAGGACAGTATCTTGCTCCACGACCAATAAGCTGAGCTTCTTTTATTGTATAACTCGCACTACTTCTTGTATCATAAAGTCTTACAATATCGAACAAATTAAGTACATCCCATCCTTCATTTAACATATCTACTGCAAAAATAATTCGTTTATTATTTTTTTTATCTTCAAGTGAATTTAAAAGCAATTGTTTTTCAACATTATTATCTTCATTTCCATTAATAATAATAGCTTTTTCTTCTACAAAACTATCTCTAATGCTTTCTTTTAAAAATTCAAAAGTTTTATTTTTATCTTTGTCTCTAAAGTAATCTAATGCTTTTTTTAAATATTTATCTTCTTTCGGAAGATTTTCAAAATCACTACTATCTAGTTTATTTATTTTTTCAAAAAATTCATCATAAAAACTTCTCGATTCTTTAATTACTTTTGACTTTAACATTATTACAGGTTTTATATTTTGTCCACAGTCTGAAAACAAAAATCTCCTATATTCACTCAGTATTAATGCAATTAAAGTTCGTTTCCAAGTATCAGTATTGATACTAAAATTTACAAAATCTTTTGTGTATCCACTTTCTCTAAAGTTTTTAAGCGGATAGTTATAGATTATTTTATCCCTATATTTTTCTTCCACATTTTTATCTTTTAAATCAGCTGTTGCAGTAAATTCCAACAAAATACTATTCTCATTGCTATTAAAAGCATTCATTATTGAAGTTTCCCAACTATTCTGAATTTCTTTTTCTTCTTTTGTTTTCTTTTTAGTAAATGTATTTATGTGATGACTTTCATCAGATATGAACACAACCTTGTTGCTTTCAAAATCATTTTTAGTCATTGCATTTTCTTTTTCTTTATTTTTGAATAAATCATGTAGTTTTTGTATTGTTGTAAAACATATATTTATATTATTATTTTCAAATACATTTCTCTGAAAATTATCTACCGCATTTATTTTTACTTTTTCTCCAAAATAATTTAAATCTTCATCAAATAAATATTTACTTGATAAAATATTTATAAAATTATCTTTCGTCTTTTCTAAAATATTTGTCTGATTCACAAAAAATAAAAAGAAGAAAACATAATTAAATATCTTGATATAAAGATCTTCATTTTCTATAACAAAAGAGTATCTTGAGGTAAAAAATTGCTGATAAAAAGTCCATCCACAAAAAGAAAAAATAAACAAATATATAATAACGCTTCTTAGTTTCATAATATGCTTCTATAATATATATCTTTCTGCAACTGAAATGGCAATTCTAGTGTAACTTCCATCCATCAATAAGTTAGATTGTTTATTCACGTTCACTAGCATCTTATTATAATCATCTTCTGATACTAAGGCTAATTTATCAGCTAACTCATGTAATGATGAAACACATATCCCTAGATTATTCTGCTTAACAAATTCAGCTTCTGCAGCTTTATCCCAAATGACAACAGGAATACCAGAGGCTAAATAAAGAGATAGTTTGTGAGGATTATTATATTGTAGATATTCACCAAAATCTCCACTACAACTATCTATACTGTTTCCATCCCAAACCAAACCAAATCCCGAATTAAGATGGTTTGGAATATCAGAAGCTGGGAATGAACCATGATATTTAATCTCTTTATATTTCTCTAATAAATGAGAAAAATTAGGACCATATAAATTGACTACCACACCTAATTTTCCTAATTGGCTAATATAAGCTGATTTTTTAATATCTAAATTTCCAGCAATAGAAATTGAACGTTCAAATTTAGTATTTGAGCCACTAGGCTTACTATCAATCAAATAATCAAATATTTTTAAGCTAACTAACTTAGTTTCTGGAAATCCTTTTTTAATAAAAAAATCTTTCATTTTATCATTATGCACAATAATCACATCTACAAGTGATAACATTGTATCAAATTCAATCTTGTAATAATTGTTATATAAACTTTTTCTCAGCTCTTCAACATCATGCACCAAGGAGATAAACTTAACGTTTTTCTTTCTCTTTAAGCCCTCTAACACCCAATTACGAATTAATTGCTTATGGTGATATGGGTTTTGTATAAAAACAATAGAATTCGACGCTATTGAGAAATACGCTTTTAGCCAATCAATAAAGAAGAAAATCTGGCGTTGAATTTTTGCCATAAATGAGTCAGCAGTTGTAGCTGTTCTAATTATATTTGCCTCATACCCTAAAGATCTTGCAATTTCATAAACATCTTGTACGGCTTTACTACCTGCGTGATTATATTCAGTATTTAACTCAACAATTTGATATCTTTTCATTATAAAATCCAATTAATTAACTTTTTAGTTTAACAAATAGAATTGGTAATTTTGCTTTAACCAATTTAATAAAATAAGCCATTGTAATCAATAAAAAATTCATTTTGTATTTAATTAAATAATAAAAAGGTTTCTGCTTATTACTTACTAGATGAGGATACAATAAATATTCACTATATTGTTCCTGATTAAAAATATTATTTTTAATCCATACTTTTTGTTCTAGAAATGACATTTTTGCATTCTCAGTTCCATTACGTTCTATTGCTGATACACAATAACGTATAAATCGATTTATTAATAATTGATTAACATTTTCATTTATTATTCCTTTTTCTTTTATTAAAGATTTAAATGAAGAGAGAGTTTGCATATGGATACGAAAATAATCGGGTACAAACCGAGAAGTTAAACTACCATTGTTACGCTTCATATAAAAATAAAGTGGTTCATTTAGCAAATAAAAATTTAATGCTTTTTTAAATACCTTAATATTAAATTCAAAATCTTCTTTTAATGCTTGATGTTCATTCAGAATATGATATTTGCGGATTAAAGATGTTTTATAAAATTTATTATTAGTATAGCCAAATAAGAACTTTTCTTCTAAGTCAACAAACACATCTGTAAAATTATCTAAAATTAAGCCATCATATTTACTCAAGATATCTTTCACATAACTCACATTACCGTCTACTTCATACTGTTCTTGCATACCAATACTTACTACATCTGGGCTATATTGTTGAATAATAGTATTTACTTTGCTGAGTAATAATTCATCGAACAGATCATCAGGATCAGGAAACCAAATATATTCTCCTTGTGAGATTTGAATCCCTCGATTACGACTTTCTGCAGCGCCAATATTTTGCTCATTAAAAAGTAGCTTTACACGAGAATCATGAAATGACTTTAATTTTATTTTAGTATCGTCTGTTGAGCAATCTTCTACAAAAATAATCTCAATATTTTGATAAGGCTGAGTTGCTAACAAATGAATTAATTTATCTAAATATTGAGAAACGTTATAGCATGCGAAAATTAGACTAATTTTTGTATTATTCATTTTCTATAATTTAATAAAATAGTTTGAAGTTGTTGTGTAACTAAGTTTATATTATATCCCGCATTGTCCAATATTTTTTTGTCACTCTTCCTAGAATTTTTTGCATTTAAGGTTTTTACAATTTTTAATGCCCATAAATCAACATCCTTGGTATCAATAGGTAAAAATTCCGTTGAAGATAAAATTTTAGCATCAGGAGGAATTGTATTTGATAAATAAACAGGAAGCCCTGCTGCCTGAGCCTCAATAGCAACAATACCTAGCCCCTCAAATAATGAGGGCAAAATTAAAACATCTGAAGCAATCATTAATTCATTTACATCAAATCTAATACCTAACAAATGAATATTATTAATCTTATTAATTTCTATATAGTTAATAATATCCTCTTTCATCGGCCCATCTCCTATATATGCAAAATGTACTGATGGGTCTAATTGATTTATTTTTTTAATTATATTTAAAGTAAAAAATGGATTTTTCTGATAATCCATTCTTGCTACATATAAAACAACTTTATAGTTTATATCCCATCCTAATTTATCACGAATTAAATTATACTTTTTTATATCATATTGATACTTATCTAAATCAATAGCATTTTTTATTAAAATATAATCACTATGATTACCAAACATAAAATTTCCTGCCGCTTCAGAACAAGCAAGCTTCACAGTAGCCACAAAATTAAGTAATCCTCTCAATCTATAATGCAAATTTTTCTTATCTGTATCAGCATTATGGGAATGAGCAATAATTTTTTTTCCTAATAAGAAGGCAGGAAGCATATTAAGCACATAGCCAGCATTCATGATATTAAAATAAATAACATCATAATTATTTTCTCTAATAACTTTCCACATACCCCATAGACTCTTTAGTAACCCTTGGCTCTTAGGGGGAATAAAATAAATCTTACAACCATTTTCAAGGTAATAATCACTTAATGTCATTCGGGGAAAATCACAAACAAAATCAAATTGAATTTTTTTTCTATCTAAATGCTGATAAATATTATGAATATAGGCTTCCATTCCACCAAAATTATCTGTCATACCGTATACAAGTACACGCTTCATTAGCTTTACCTTTACTTAAACCTAAAAACTCTTTTCGTATTTCTTACCAAAGAATTTAGCCATTAAAAATGCAGTTCCTTTATTCAACCAATTAATTTTCTCGCCATAAACAAATGGAATTGATTTCACTTTCAATGGTTTAGATTGAGAATATTGTTTTAACCAAACATTGAACAACAACTCACTGACTCGCCCATAAAAACGAGCGTGAAATACTGAATATTGTTCCGCTGGAATACGTTTTTCCAATTCAAATAAAATGGGGAAGAGCCAACTGCAATAATCATCCACTAATTCTTTAGACATAATGAACATGTTAAACATATAGCCACCACGCTGTTTCATTACTGCATCAAAACTTCCTAAAAATTCACCGCACTTTTCAGAAATAATTTCACGAGTTACATCTAAATGCTCGGCATGTAAGGTATTCGCGTAATGTGAATAAAGCGTTTCAATGTAATAGTTGCGTTTACTTGGTACGATTACATCATATTGGCTTAATAATTGACTCGCTTCTTCGTGTGTTAAATAGAGTGTCTCTAACGGATTCTTTTTACGCTCTGCACGGCTTTTTATACTAAAAAAACGGCGATAATGAATTAAACCTAAATAATCATTAGATAAATTTTTCCATGCCCAATAAAGCCCTGTTAATTCACAGAAATTAGCATTTTTCAGCGAAATATTATCATCAGTGTCATCGCCTTGATAACCAAGTTCCTCTTTCCCTGATTTACCTACGTGTAATGGTAGATACATATCATCTGAAGGCATAAAATATTTTTTATGTGTTGCAATAATTATCTTGATATCTTTCATTACTTTCTAACTTTTATATTTGAAATAACTTTTTGAGTCAAAACTACGATACTACTAATTAAAAAACCTAATATAAAACCTATTACTAATAGTAGTAAACGTTTTGGCCAATCTCTTTTTACAGGATAATCCGGCGAAGCCTGGTAGCTAAATGCATTTGCTTTTGCTTGTTTTGCTTTAATCAATAATGGCTCTAACTCAGAAAGTAAAGAAGAAACTTGATAATACCGTGGTGGATAAACAATACTGCTATTTTTTAGTACATCAAGTTGTGCTTTTAAGTATTTTTCACCAAGCATAAATAAATAAGTGCTATCACTCAGTTTAGAATCAGAAAGAGGGATCTTAGCCTCAGACACAGCAAGAGCCTGTTGCATTGCACTTTGGCCATTTGTAATACCAAGAGATTTAGCATATTCTGTAATGCCGGCCTCTTTTGCAATTCTCAAGGCATTTTCTAAATTCTCTAATTGAACCGATTTATGAATACTTAAATCACGCTCAAATTTTGTTTTTTCGTAATTTAAATCAGTAACCAATTCATTAAAATAAAGTAGAAAATTATCTAATTCTATTTGATAGGCAGATTGATTTATTGTAGAAATAAATTGTGATAACACATTTTGCGCATCAGCCGGTGTCTCAGCATAAAAACTAATTTTATTACCAATTAAATCGGGTTCTTTTTTGCTATCCGGTTTTTTGATCGTGATGTGTTTACTGATTAATTCAGAAAGGATTTGTGCTTTTTCTGTTTCTGATTTGCCTTCAACTTTTTTCTTATAAAAGTCAGACTGCACAAAGAATTTTCTTCTTTCATCTAATGACTCAGAAAGTAGATTGAACTGGCTAAATAAATTGCTCGCAGTTGCACCGGCATCAAATTCGCTACCTAAAATACGTGAATATTCTTTACGAACGCTAAAATAATCGCCAAGATCCATGGTTCTTGGTGCGATAACTTCTGCACTTGATGTCCATTGCTCTTTTGCTGTAAACGCATAAACACCGGCAATAGCAGTAAAAATAAAAGAAGAAAGAATAATCCAGAGCTTCTTCTTCCAGAGTATGGTGATGAGTTCAATTAGGTCAATTTCATCATTCTTAAGTGATTTTTCGGTCATTTTCTTACCTTATGTTATTAATACACACATAAATTTTGTGAATTCTATAAGAAAAGTCATCCTAAAACAAATTTTATGTTGAAGCTTTGCACATCCCTCACCACCATTAATTCACCTTCCCTTGGCTTATCGTATCGCTTTCCCAGCCTACATATTCGCCGGAAAATTTTTCCGCCAATCGTTCAAACTGCTCTACATAACGGAAAATATCTTCGTTGTCTAATGTCATTTCCTGTTCGATTTTAACGATATATAACCCTTCGTTGTCATCTTCATCCTCAAAAATCATCGGGGCGCTACTGTAACTTATTGTATTGTAGGAAAGATCGCTCAAATTGACCTCTTCCATAAACTGGAACATTTGTGGCTCTTCTGCGAAGTGGAAGGTATGCTCAACAAGGTAAGTGTCCGCAAGATCTCTTCCGTTTTGTAGCAACATAGACAAAATTTCTTCTGTCATATTCAGTTTCATTTCTAACGGTGATGGCAATAAAAAATCAAAGTAGGTATCCCAATTTGGATCCTCTTGCACTGTAATCTCCTCAATGTCGTCTTTAAATTGGTCAAGTACATCGAAAAGTGCGGTGGTTTCATCACAATAAAAATAAAGTTTTAAATAGCCTTCCGTAAAAATATGCCCAGCATAAAGCAATTCTGGTAACGCCGAAATTTGCACCAAAATTTTGAATAATTCTTTAACCACTCGATGATGTTCATCTAATGTTGGCAGCGTATTTTCATCCCCCTCATAAGGCAATGAAACCTGTACAATTTTATTGTATTTATCTGGGGTAAATTGTTCAAAAATATCTAAATTCACGGTGCAAGAGGCCATATTGCCGTTGATAACCGTACGGTAATTTTGCCAATGTTGTTCAGGATTTTTTAATGGCATTACTTAAACTCCGCCCAAATAGGTGCATGATCTGATGGTTTGTCCATGGCACGAATATCAAGCGCAATCCCGGCATCCACGCAATGCGCTGTCAACGCTTTATTTGCCAAAATATGGTCAATGCGTAAACCGCGATTATCATCAAATCCTTTGGATCGGTAATCAAACCACGAGAATTTGTCATTTACCATCGGATTTAAATAACGGAAAGTGTCTTCCAAGCCATACGCATATAAACGCTGATACCATTCGCGCTCTTCCGGCAAGAAGGAACATTTACCGGTGCGCAACCAGCGTTTACGATTTTCTTCGCCGATACCAATGTCCAAATCAGACGGGCTGATGTTCATATCGCCCATAATGATCACCGGGTTTTGTGCATTGTGATCTTGTTCCAAATAGCGTTGTAAATCCGCATAGAATTTTTGTTTTGCCGGGAATTTGGTTGGATGTTCGCGGCTTTCACCTTGTGGGAAATAGCCGTTAATCACTGTTAATTGACCAAATGGCGTGTCTAAGTCAATCATGATAATGCGTTTTTGCGCCTCTTCATCATCGGTCGGGAAACCTTTTCTCACCGATAACGGCTCCTGCTTACTTAACAAAGCCACGCCATAATGCCCTTTTTGGCCAAAATGGTTGACGTGATAGCCAAGGTGATCCACCAACTCATAAGGGAAGACTTCATCTGCCACTTTAATTTCTTGCAAACCAAGGACATCCGGTTGGTATTTCTTAATAGTTTCTTCTAATTGATGTGGTCTTGCTCTTAGTCCGTTGATGTTAAACGACATCACTTTCATATTCATTCCTTATTTAATTACGTTACTCGCCTACACGTTGCTGAATTCTATCAGCAAACATACCGATGCTCACGGCGAAATAATTCGACTTGTTCCAATGCAATAGCGTGTGATAGTTGTTCGACACTAAAAACGCGCGTCCCAATTCACGATCAGGTCTCACCAGCCATAAATCTGTTTGAGAAAGTGCGGTCAATTTTTGCTGCGTTTCCGGTGTTTGGAATTTCAGGCTGACACCTCGATTTTGCCAATCGGTTAAGCGACGCTGTTTCCCCTCTTCCGTGCCGGAGAGTGCCATATCAATCGGCTGATTTACGGTCACTTCAACGCCCCAAGGCAAATTTGGGTTCCAGCCCTCTGTGTGTAAATAATTGGCAATAGAGGCAAACACATCATAGTGTTCCGTCCAAATATTTTTCATGCCATCGCCATTTCCATCAGCGGCATAATTCAAATAAGAACTTGGCATGAATTGGGTTTGCCCCATGGCGCCCGCCCAAGACCCTAACATTTGGTGCCGTTGGATATGATCCCGTTGTAGCATTTTCATGGCGGCAATAAATTCTTTACTGAATAAGGCTTCGCGGCGACCATCAAAAGCTAACGTGGCTAATACGGATAACACGTCATACTTGCCTTGATAATGACCGAAGCTGCTTTCCATACCCCACAACGCCATCAAATAATTTTTCGGTACGCCAAATCTTCGACTCGCCTTTTCCAGTTGCGGTAGTTGTGCCCAATATTTTGAGACCGCAATATCCACTTTGTTTTGAGTTAACACACGATTTAAGTAATTGGTCGTGCCATTGGGATTGACTACCGGCGGTGCATTAGGATCACGTTTACGAATTCGTCCCGCTTGTTGATCGTCCAAATCCACAGATTTTTGAATGTAGTTAATGTTATTTTGCGCCTTCAATACCGCCTCCGATACGCCTTCTGCGGCGGCTTTACTTTTCAAGAAATTCACATAATCCTGAAAGTTTTCTAAGGTACGCGGTTTATTGTAGCTCGCATGAAGATCCACACGATGAATCTCGTTACCCGGCGCAGCAGAAGTGACATCACTTGAACAGCCGGCTAAAGAAAGTGCGGTCAAAATGGAAGAGAGTTTTAAAAAGGTTGTTAATTTCATCATATTATTTTCTCAAAAATGTTTTGTAAATCCGTTGTAATAAGGCGGTTGGAACTAAGCGGGAACCAAAGCGCAGGGCAAACGTAAACAAGCCGGAAAATCCCCCTTGAATACCTAGACGGTATTTCAATTTAAACAAACGCCATTCTGCTTTCGCTTGGTTTAAACCACGACGACGCCCTACCATGCCATTACCCACGCGGGCATAAACTAAAATGTCCGGCAAGTTTGCGACTTTTTGACCTTGTGCCACAAGCTTAATCCACAGGTAATAATCTTCCTGTAAATCTTCATATCCACCACAATTAATGACCGCACTTTTTTGATACGCCACCGTCATATGATTGAACGGACAACGTTTTTGCGTGAACTTCACAATCTCTTGCGCCGTTGTCGGCACATTGCGATATGCCACGATGTCGTTAACATTGTCACCAAACTCAGCAATCTGCCCACCGAAAATAATCGTTTCCGGATGTTGTTCAATAAATGCCACTTGTTTTGCAAAACGCTCTGGCACACAAATATCATCTGTGTCCATACGGAAGACCCAATCATGCGAACAATGTTTTAATCCTTCATTGAGCGCTTTGCCTAAGCCTAAGTTTTTCGGCAACTTCACTAAGTTTAAGGGTAATTTTGTTTCGAATTCAGAAACCACGGCTTCCAATTCCGGCGTTACCGCACCATCAAACACCAATACGATCTCATCTGCTGGATGAGTTTGAGCCACTAAACTTTCAAAACATTCTCTTAAATATTGTGGATTTTCCCTAACGTATAAGGACATTAAAACTGAAAATTTCATTATATCTCCGTAGGATGCAACTTGTTGCATCAAAGTACCGACATAAAATTCGTGCAACAAGTTGCACGCTACTTACATAAACCGTTTCAAATTAATTGCCAATTTAGGTGAAATTAAAACCACCAAGGCAATGACTAACTGCTTAATACTTTTCGTTAATTTAAAAATTTCAAAATAGTAAAAAGCCGCTTTACGGGATAAATTCATTATATGTGGGTAAGCCAACATATATTGTGCGTTGATGGCAAAATTCTTTTCTTGCTCTGCCGTTTTCACATAATTTTCACGGATATAATCAATCGCTTTTTGCGTATGAGTCGTATCCGTTGATACGCTAGAACGCTTAGTGTGGAACGTACAATAAGTTAATGGTTCTGCGACTTTGAACGCTTTAAACGTTGGATCTTGCACAAGTTTCAGCAAGAAATCATAGTCTTCCAGTGAACGAAGTGCGGTTGATAATCCACCGATTTTTAAAAACAGATCTTTTTTCACCCCAATCATCGGCATACCACCGATTTTATTCGCCAGTAAAATTCGCTCAACGCTGATCTCTTGCGGCTCAATTGGGTTAGTCACATAGCTAAAACCTTCATTGACCATTTCACATTTTGCCGGATGATAAACAAAGTTAACATCGGCATGCTTTGCAATCACATCAGCTAATTTCTGACATTTATCATTTGCAAAACGATCATCATCATCAAGGAATAACAACCAATCATTATCGGCATTTCTTGCCCCGATATTACGACTTTCTGCGGCCCCTTGATTGGTTTCGTTACGAATGACTTTAACTGCAAATGGATAAGATTGTGTCACTTCAACAGGTTCTTTCGAGCAGTCGTCCACAATCACCACATCAAAATTATAAGTGGTTTGCTTGGCTAAACTTTCCAATAACGCTGGAATTTCTTCTTTCCGATTATAAGAAGGCACGATGATACTAAACATCTTTCGGCTCCTGTTGTTTAAATAAAATAAGCTGTTTACCGTGAGTGCCGAAAAGCGATAAGAACATCAACATCACGAACATAATCCCCGGGAAAGCAAAGGTGTCTGCTTTGATGTTACAAAATGCCAAAATCACAAAGGCAGAAAGGATAAATTTCCAACTGCCATCAAACCAATTTAAGGCGACTTTGCGCACAAAATAAAATGTCACGGCAAAACACACTAAAGCATAAGACACACCACCATAAAGAATTTGGCGTAAGAAACCGGAATCCGTATGCCCATAATAACGGCCAACTTCTAACTCACCGGTCATATACATACCATCGCCATAAATAAACTGCTTAAGTGTTGGCATGAAGAGATGGTTTTTCATCAACGTATCGGTTGACGAACTAACAAATCCTGCACCGTGCAATAAATTAATCACGGGTTCTAAAGCATGTGCCACATAAGGGTTTTCTGGTAAGAAATAGGCCAGTAATAATACCAAAACAGCAAATGCAATGAGTGATGGCACATAACGCCATTTGAAATACACTAAAATGCTCACAACCGATAACAGAAGGAATGTACGTCCTGAAATCAACCCAATACATAGCATAAAAAACACTAAAATACTTGGAAGTGTATTATGTTTAGCGTTGTAAGCGAGTAAGAAATGCAACAGCATTAAATAGAATAAACTCAACTGGAAAAAGGCCGTTGCGGTGATGTTATATAGGCGATATTCCTGCTCTGAACCATAAAAACGGGCAGGCAACACCGCATTGGTCGAAAGCAAGAAATCAATCATAAATGATGCACCGAGTAAGCCAATCACGCCCACGACAAACTGCACCACGACACCAATTTGCAAATCTCTCACGAGTCGTTGTTGTCCATTTGCATTGGCATAAAATGCATTATAAAGTCCCACGCCAAAGAGGAATAAAATCAGCTCTTTCACATACATAGTGATAACAGAAAAATCTCGTGTACCATTGACTAAAAGCGGAATCACGCTAAATGCAATCAGCCCAATGATAACGGCTAAACTATCCAATGGCACAGTGATACCTTGTGGTTTCTGTTTTTTAATGTACTGATAAGCCAAAACAACCATTGCTGCCAAGCCGGCGACGAATGACATTCGTACGACATGAAACAGCCAAGGATCGTAAAGATAAAAAAGGTTAAAAAGTGCGGTCATTTTTTACGTTATTTTCCCAAATTCTTTTTCACTGCTAAGATTTTTTTGAGCGGATATTTAATTAATTTCTTCACTAAATTATTGGATTTTGAACCGCGGATCGCTTCCAAATTACTCACTAATTGTGGATTTTCAATGGCCACAAGCGGACGAACCACATTGTTATTAATCTGGAATTGGGTTTCAAATAATAAGAAATCATCGGCAAGCCAAAACGGCTTTTCTTGTTCGAGTTGTTTTAAAAATGCACGTGCCGCGGATTTTTTAATTAAGTATGCTACCGTGCCCGCAAAATAACTTTTATATGGATAAGCCACGGTGACATCACCAGCTGTTTGACGTAAAAATGAGAAGGTTGTCGGATAATTTATTTCCAATTCCACATCATCAAATTCCGCAATTTTTGACTGCCCGATTAATACAATATCTGCATCACATTTTTCGGTTAAAAGTGCGGTCGTTTTTGGTGACAAATTTACATTGAATAAGGCATCGTCTTCGCACACCAATGCATACTCGTTTTCCGTCACATTTTGATCTTCTACGATCTGACGATAAACCGCTAAATGACTTAATGTACAACCAATTTCGCCTTTTGTGACATTGCGCCCATAATGCTGTTCAAACTTCGTTGGATTGAACACTTCAGCCAATTCATCCCACTCTTTTTGCATGGTATTAATCGCTGAAAAAACCGCGAAATCTGCTGTATCGGGTTGAGCAAAAAACAGCTCACGGCGCTGAACATCTTTATCAAGTGAAATCAAATATTTATTCATAATCATCTCAGTTAAAATCTATTTTCCGTTTGATTGTGTTAAGGGGAAATAGTTGCATAAAAGATTGCTGATTATACTAAAGAAATCTATAATCCCCCACCTATTTTACGGCAAAAACACAAGTTCGATTTTCCCAATGTCCAACAAAACCATTGCTAAAAACACCCTCTTTCTTTATATCCGCATGTTGTTCAATATGGGCGCGATGCTGTATATCTCGCGCGTGGTGTTGCGCGTATTGGGCGTGGAAGATTTTGGGATCTACAACATTGTCATGGGCGTGGTGATTTTATTCTCCTTCTTTAACGGTACCATGACCGCCACCACACAACGCTTCATTAATGTCGAAAAAGCCTCCAACGACAGCAAGCGTATTAATAAAGTCTTTAACATCAGTATTCTCAATCACTTATTGATTATGTTGGTTGTGGTAATCTTGGCGGAAACTGTTGGGCTATGGTTCCTTAATCATAAATTAATTATTCCTGCCGCGCGTATGCAAGCGGCCAATCTTGTTTATCAAGTCGCCTTGGTGATTGCCTTGATTGAAATTATCAAAGTGCCTTTTAACGCCATGATTGTTGCCCATGAAAGAATGGCTTTTTATGCTTGGCTAGGGCTAGCAGAAACCGCCTTTAAACTGACGGCGATTTTTATCTTGATGCATATCGAACACTACGACAAACTGATTTCTTACAGCCTCTTGTTGTTGTGCGTCAGCCTATTGGTGTTTACCCTTTATTTTCGTTTCACACGCAAAGCGTTCTACACGGAAAGCCGTTTTCATTTTGAGAAAGATTTACATACCACCAAAGAAATGATGAGCTTTTCCGGCTGGATGCTGGTGGGACAACTCGCTTATGTAGGTTCAACGCAAGGGCTGAATATGGTGACCAACCTGTTCTTTGGTGTTGCCGCAAATGCGGCGGTCGGCATTGCGACTCAAGTAGATACCGCCGTGTATAGTTTTGTGAACAATTTCCAAGTGGCGTTTAATCCGCAACTGGTGCAATCCTATGCAGCAAAAGACTATGAGCGAAATAAAAGGTTGATCTTGGGCACCTCAAAATATTCTTTCTACTTAATTGCGATTTTATCGGCGCCGGTACTGTATTTTAGCCACACATTACTGACATTATGGTTGGGCGATAATGTGCCGATGTACACCGATAAACTGGTACAAGCCACACTTGTTTGCTCCCTCATCAGTGCCATGGCGGGGTCATTCTGGATGACGGCGTTAGCCATAGGTTCTAAAACCATTAAACAATACAACGTTATCTTGGCGATTATCGATCTTTGCACCGTGCCGCTTGCCTATTATCTGTTTACGTTAGGCTACAATCCGGTCTATGCCTTTATTGGAAAATTCTGCACCGCACTTTTCATGCAGCTTTATCGCCTCTACTTTATTAACAAAAGAATTAAATTTAATCGCAAAGAATTTGTCTCATACTTAACAAATATCAGCCTGGTTTTCGCCTTATTATTAGGCTTAATTTATTTCTCGGATACACAGCGTACCTACTCATTCTTGGAATTTGTAGGAGAAGCTATCCTGCTTGAAGTTGTGTTAATTTCAGTGATTCTCGTAATAGGACTCAACAAAACTGAAAAAGACTTTTTATTTAGCTATTTAAGAAAAAGAGTGAAAAGATGAATCAACAACTCATTGATTTAAAAAACAAGTTAGCTCCGATTGCAGATTTAATTAAAGATAAAAACGATGTTTTTTATCTTGATTATCCATTACATTTAAACGTGGGCGATTTATTGATTTATCATGGAACAGAACAGTTTTTTAAGGATCATCATATTCATGTGGCCTTAAAACGCAGTGAATTCGATATGGACATCGAAGAACTCAAACAAAAAATCACGCCAAATACCACCATCTTATTACACGGCGGTGGTAATTTCGGCGATCTTTATCCACAGCACCAAAATTTACGGGAAACCATTATACGGACGTTCCCGAATAATCGGGTGATTGTGCTACCACAAACCCTTTTCTATAAAAACCAAGAAACGCTGGAAAAATCCGCCGCACTTTTCATGCAGCATCAAGATTGTCATTTGCTGGCACGTGATGAAAGAACGGCAAACGCCTTTAAACAGTTTTCACCAAACGTGTATTTATCACCGGATATGGCACATGAACTGTACGGCACGTTACCGACAAAAAACACTCAAACCGGACAATCGCTATATTTCTTACGCAAAGACATTGAAGCCAGCGATATCGAAAAAAATATTACGGCAAAATTGCCTGCCGGCAGCCATATCAAAGATTGGGATGACATTTTATCCGGTCAGGATGACTTCGTCTTGGCAGTAAGCTGGCGTTTAGCAAAATTTGCCAAGCGGCACAATATCAGTTGGTTAAAAGATCTTGTTCATCAATACTGGAAAAACTATACCTTACGCATTGTGCAACGGGTAGCGAAAAACTTCCTAAGTTATGACAACATCACCACGACCCGTCTGCACGGACATATTTTTTCCTGTTTATTGGAAATTCCAAATGTGGTTTGTGATAACTCTTACGGCAAAAACACCGGCTACGCCAATTTGTGGACAAAAGAGCTGGATTTTGTCGAGTTTTATACTCAACAAAAATAAGATGTTGTGCATTGATTAATGGAATGAAGTCATGTTTGAACTTAAAAAACTCATCACCGCCATGATGCTACCGCCATTTAATATTTTGATTTTATGGCTATTCTCGCTTTTATTTTCAGTCTTTAAATACAAAATATTAAGCCGCCTTTGTGCATTTTTCGGCATTATGTTGCTCTATATAGTCAGCATTCCCTATACGGCACAAATGCTAAAAGACAGCTTAGTCACCGAAGATCATTTAACCTTAAACGATTATAAACAGGCACAAGCCATCGTTTTATTAGGTGGTGGCGTGCGTGATAGCAAAGAACTCTATGCACCACTTGCCTCTTCTGCCACACAACTAGAGCGTTTGCGCTACGCCGCTTATTTGCAAAAAGAAACGCAATTGCCCTTGTTGATTAGCGGTGTCAGCCCGACCGGGGCCTCAGAAGGCAAAGTTTCTGCCCAAGAATTGCAGACGTTCTTTAATGTGCCGACAAAATGGCTAGAAGAAAAATCTTTAACCACCAAAGAAAATGCCTTATACACCCGTCAATTACTAGAAAAAGAAGGCATCCATAAAATCATTCTGGTAACTAATGAATGGCATATGCAACGGGCAAAACTCTTGTTTCAACAGCAAGGCTTTGATGTCTTGCCGGCAAGCGTAGGTGAAGGCATTACACCTGACTCTTACGGATTAAACATGATGCACTTTGTGCCTCAAGCCGGTGCAATGGCAAAAAATATGCAATTACTGAAAGAGTGGATCGGTTATTGGAAAGAAAAATAATCTCATTTTCGACCGCACTTTGATTTGCCGAATACGCCCAAACAGGGCGTATTTTTTATCCCCTTTCTTTTGATTTTCGATCCATATCACAAAATATGACACACTGCATCGCACTACGCTTATTGCTTCGTTAACGTTCTTTTTATTTAATGGAACCTGCTATGCGCCAAATTATCCTCTTTTTCAGCCTCTTCTTTTTTCACCTCATTTGTTACGCGGACAAACCTGACTTCATGCTTTTAGAGACATACAAAAACCAAAATGTGACAGGCTGGGTGATGAGCGAAAAATTAGATGGTGTTCGTGGCTATTGGGACGGCAAACAACTCTTTACCCGTGGCGGAGCAACACTATCGCCGCCGAAAGATTTTTTAGCGGAATTTCCGCCTTTTGCCATTGATGGCGAATTATTTAGCCAACGTGATCAATTTGCGGAAGTTTCCTCGATTGTTCGTTCTCAACAAGATAAAGGTTGGCATAAGCTAAAACTTCATGTGTTTGATGTGCCTGATGCCGAAGGCAATTTATTTGAACGCTTAGCGCAATTAAAAGCCTATTTGGCACAACACCCAAGAGCGCCCATCGAAATTATCGAACAAATTCCTATTGAAAACTCACAACACATCTATCAATTCTTACAACAAGTGGAACAGCAAAAAGGCGAAGGCATCGTGATTCGTAACCCTAGTGCGCCCTACGAAAGAAAACGCAGTTCACAAATTCTCAAATTAAAGACCGCACTTGATGAGGAATGCACGGTGATTGCTCATCATGCCGGCAAAGGGCAATTTGAAAATGCCATGGGCTCAATTACCTGTGAGAATCACCGTGGTCAATTTAAAATTGGTTCTGGATTCAAATTGGAGGATAGAACGAATCCGCCGCCTATTGGTTCACAAATCAGCTATAAATACCGTGGCTTAACAAACAAAGGCAAACCAAGATTTGCGACCTTTTGGCGACGTGTAAGTCTTTCCGATGAAAAACACCGCGCAGAGTAAGGTATCATAACAATCCGCGTCTTTTGACTTCCAACAGTTAAAATGGCATCATGCCAGCCTTATTTTAACGACAAGATCAGTAAGCTGCCTATGCACTATCAAGACAAAAGCCTCAATGCCCTTAAACTCGGTCAACAAACAAAATATGCAGAAAAATACGACCGCACTTTATTACAACCGGTTCCCCGCCGATTAAATCGCGATCAACTCAACATCACCGCCACGCAACCTTTTACGATCGGTGCGGATATTTGGACGGCGTACGAAATTTCATGGCTCAACCCGAAAGGCGTGCCGCAAGTGGCGATTGCGGATGTCAGCATCGATTTTCGCAGTGAAAATTTGATCGAATCCAAAAGCTTCAAACTCTATTTAAACAGCTTTAATCAAACAACATTCGCCGATTTCGCCGATGTCCAACAAACGTTACAGCGCGATCTGCAAGATTGTGCCCGAGGCGAAGTCAACGTGCGGTTAAATTCGCTGGCGGATTACACCGCGCAACCGATTGTCGCCTTGTCGGGTGATTGCATTGATGCACAGGACATCGAGGTGCGGAATTATGCTTTTAATGCCGCCTTCCTGAATCATTGCACCGGTGAGCATTTGGTCGAAGAAACGTTAGTCAGCCACTTGCTCAAATCTAACTGCCTCATCACGCAACAACCGGACTGGGGCAGCCTACAAATTCATTATGTCGGCAAGCAAATTAACCGCGAACAACTATTGCGCTACATCATTTCTTTCCGTCAACATAACGAATTCCACGAGCAATGTGTCGAGCGTATTTTCTGCGACCTTATGCAATACGCTAAACCGGAAAAACTCACCGTTTACGCCCGTTATACCCGCCGTGGCGGTTTGGACATTAACCCTTATCGCTCCAACTTTGAGCCACTGCCACAAAATGTAAGATTGGCAAGACAATAGTCAATCCATTTTGAAAACGCACCGCACTTTTGAATATCTTGCTCAAAGTGCGGTCTTCTTTTTACCTATGTATTGTCAGTAATCTTCTCTTTTTACGCCAATAATTTCGCTTTATGAGCGAAAATTCATTGCCAATGTTGAATGGCATTTTCAAAATAGCGTTTATCTTCTCACCACGTCATATGCTGAATGAATCGCATGATCTGCTACAAATATAAAATAATCACTCGCTTAAGTAGATAACATCTTGAGAACTCTAGATAATTAACACAAATTCACATAGAATAAGAAACTCAACTTTACTCACTTACAATTTAAAGGAGCCAATATGAAACTTCAAAATCTGACACTTGCAACAGCGATGCTACTCGCCTTAACCGGATGTGGAAGCAGTGGTGGAGGTGATTCTAGTGCCCCCCAAGATAAACCCTCTGTTCAAGATGCTCAAACACAAAAACAAGTAGATGAGGCTAAGAAAGCTCAAGCTGCTGAAAAAAATGCTAAAACTATCGCAGAACAAAAAACGAAAGAAGCTCGTCAAGCTCAAGCTGCGGCTGAACAGAAAGCTGAGGTAGCACAGAAAGCTAAAACAATCGCTGAACAGAAAGCTGAAGATGCTCAAAAAGCTAAAGCAATCGCTGAACAGAAAGCTGAAGAAGCGCGCCAAGCTCAAATTGCCGCTGAACAAAAGGCTAAAAATGCCGCAGAACTGAGTGCTGAAGAGTTACATAAAGTTCAAGAAATTGCCAAACAGAAAGCTGAAGAAGCACGTCAAGCTCAAATTGCCGCTGAACAAAAAGCTGTAGAAGCTCAACAAGCCCAAACAACCGCAGAACAAAACGCTGAAGCGGCACGTCAAGCTCAAGTTGCTGCAGAACAGAAAGCTGTAGAGGCCCAGAAAGCCAAAGCAGAAGCCGAACATAACGCTGAAGTTGCTCGTCAAGCGCAGGCTGCCGCTGAACAGAAAGCTGTAGAGGCCCAGAAAGCCAAAGCAGAAGCAGAACAGAACGCTGAAGCTGCACGCCAAGCCCAAGCTACCGCTGAAAAAAATGTTGAAGAAATACAAAAAGCCAAAGCAGAAGCAGAACAGAAAGTAAAAGATGCGCAGAAAGCTCTAGCCGATGCTGAACAAAAAGCGCAAGGTGCCGCTGAAAAGAATGCCGAAGAAATACAAAAAGCCAAAGCAGAAGCAGAACAGCAAGTGAAAGAGGCACAGAAAGCCCTAGCCGATGCTAAACAAAAAGCTGAAGATGCACAAAAAAATCTCGCAGACGCAACTCAAAGTGTTAAAAATGCACAAGATGCTCTGGCTGCCGAACAACAAAAAGTAAAAGAAGCACAAGATGCCCTTGCTGCAGAAAAACAAAAATTTGAAGACGCTCAAAAAGTAGGAGAAGCAAGAGCAGCTAAATATCAAGCGCTTTTCGACTTGGCTAGACGAGCTGGTTTAGATAAAGGTACCTCTCATGACTTTGCGAACGCCAATTTAGATGCTGACGCGTCAGAATTACTATCTGCTCTAAATAAGGCGATTGACCAGGATCAATCAGAAAAACAAAAGCAAGGAATAGATCAGCTAAAAGGCATTTCTTCTGATGCATATCCGCAAGGCAAAATTATCAGTGAAGATATCTATCAAGTGAGCGAAACCAACAATGATTCCGTTGTAAAAAAAGTACAACGTAAAATGCTTTACAATCAAAAATATTCTGCAACTATCGCAGATTATTACGTTCAAGAAACTTATGACAAAGAAACAGGTTTTCTTAAAGAGTTTGATACTTTAATGGCGAATATCCGTACTCAAGGTCTGAAAACCCAAGTTGCAAATATTCCAACTGAAGGCACTGCAACCTATTTAGGAAAAGCTTTCCATGGGGCAATCAATATGACATTACCAAAACCTGAAGAATCAAATACCTCTAAGGTAATTGAGCGAGCAGGTACGCTTTCCTATACAGTAAATTTTGCTGATAAAACAGGTGCGGGAAGAATTCTTGGGTCAGGTGATCAAATTATATTGAACCAAGGTCAAATCTCAGGTGCGGGTATTTCATCTACCGCAAAACAAGCTGAAGTCTCTGGTACTTACTCTTTAGATTTCTTCGGTAAGAATGCGGAAGAAATTGGCGGTAAAGTCTCCTTTGATGGAAAAGATACAGTCGGCTTCGGCGGTACACGTGGTGAAATCCAAAAATAAACTTTTCCTTTAATGTAAAAATGCCGTTTAAACTTTGGTTTAAACGGCATTTTCTGACTAAATCATGATGAAAAAACTTCCCTATTTTATCATTCTACTTCCCTTAGTTACTCAAGCTGAAACCTTCCAAGTACCACAGCCTATTTTCTTTGAAAAGAATATCGTGCCGAAAACGGAAGATCCACAGATAAAAACGCCGGAAAAATCTACCGCACTTTCAGCGCCAGTGACATTCAATCAAGATGACAGCGCCCAAACTAAACTGGAAAAACTGATCAATTATAGTGTAGTAAAACAACAATGGGGAATATTGAAACAAACGTTGCCGCTTTATCAATCGCAACCTCAGCACGATGTCACGCTAT
>ERZ773100.421-NODE-421-length-21949-cov-3.656984_pt1 | contig 21949 bp, 25 predicted proteins | sample MGYA00511119_ERZ773100 | MGnify/ENA primary metagenome ERZ773100 (study PRJEB29015, sample SAMEA2738000) | human oral metagenome | biome: human oral; feature: human-associated habitat; material: dental | place: China | collected 2111 ...
TGCAGGGCGCTTCCAGGGCATCTTCAAATTCCCAGAAACACAGCTGGGCGGCAAAAGCCACCAGGGGGCACCTCAGAAAACGGAAAATAAAGCACGCTAAGGCATAGCTGACCTTGCCAGGCCTGCTTCGCCCTGTAGTGACGCGATCAACGGGCAGGAAACATTCCCCTTTCGTGCATGGCAGGCGCACACGAGTTCAGACAGCACGGTTTCCATGCGCGCCAAGTCGGCCATCTTCTCGCGCACGTCCTTGAGCTTGTGTTCGGCCAGGCTGCTGGCCTCCTCGCAGTGGGTGCCATCGTCGAGCCGCAACAGCTCGGCAATCTCGTCCAGACTGAACCCCAGCCGCTGTGCCGATTTCACGAATTTCACCCGAACCACGTCCGCCTCCCCATAGCGGCGGATGCTGCCGTAAGGCTTGTCCGGTTCCCGCAACAGGCCCTTGCGCTGATAGAAGCGGATTGTCTCCACGTTGACCCCGGCCGCCTTGGCAAAAACGCCAATGGTCAGGTTTTCCAAATTATTTTCCATATCGCTTGACTCCGTACATGAGTACGGAAGTAAGGTTACGCTATCCAATCCAAATTCAAAAGGGCCAACGTATGTCTGAACCACAAAACGGGCGCGGTGCGCTCTTCGCCGGCGGGCTGGCCGCCATTCTTGCATCGACCTGCTGCCTGGGGCCGCTAGTACTGGTCGCCCTGGGCTTCTCCGGTGCTTGGATCGGCAACCTGACGGTGCTGGAACCCTATCGACCGTTGTTCATCGGCGCGGCGCTAGTGGCGCTGTTCTTCGCCTGGAAGCGGATTTACCGGCCCGTGCAGGCATGCAAGCCAGGTGAGGTCTGCGCGATTCCGCAGGTGCGCGCCACCTACAAGCTGATTTTCTGGATCGTGGCCGTGCTGGTCCTGGTCGCGCTTGGATTTCCCTATGTCGTTCCATTTTTCTATTAACCAGGAGTTCATCATGAAGAAACTGTTTGCCTCCCTTGCCCTCGCCGCCGCTGTTGCCCCGGTGTGGGCCGCTACCCAGACCGTCACGCTAGCGGTTCCCGGCATGACTTGCGCCGCCTGCCCGATCACAGTCAAGAAAGCGCTCTCCAAGGTCGAAGGCGTGAGCAAGGTCGATGTGGGCTTCGAGAAGCGCGAGGCCGTCGTCACTTTTGACGACACCAAGGCCAGCGTACAGAAGCTGACCAAGGCCACCGCAGACGCCGGCTATCCGTCCAGCGTCAAGCAGTGAGCCAGCAAGCCAACGACAACAGCGAGAGCCGCTTCATGGGACTGATGACACGCATTGCCGATAAAACCGGCGCGCTCGGCAGCGTCGTTTCCGCGATGGGCTGCGCCGCCTGCTTTCCAGCCCTCGCCAGCTTCGGCGCGGCCATCGGGCTGGGCTTCTTGAGCCAGTACGAGGGACTGTTCATCAGCCGCCTGCTGCCGCTGTTTGCCGCGCTGGCCTTCCTGGCGAACGCGCTGGGTTGGTTCAGTCATCGGCAATGGCTGCGCAGTCTGCTCGGCATGATCGGCCCGGCCATCGTGTTTGCGGCCACGGTCTGGCTGCTCGGCAACTGGTGGACGGCGAACCTGATGTACGTCGGCCTGGCCTTGATGATTGGGGTGTCGATCTGGGACTTCGTGTCGCCGGCGCATCGCCGTTGCGGACCGGACGGCTGCGAACTCCCCGCCAAGCGCTTGTGAAAGACGGCTGACCGTGCGACACGGCGGCCCACACGAATAAGGAACGATGGTATGAGCACTCTCAAAATCACCGGCATGACTTGCGACTCGTGCGCAGTGCATGTCAAGGACGCCCTGGAGAAAGTGCCCGGCGTGCAATCAGCGGATGTCTCCTACGCCAAGGGCAGCGCCAAGCTCGCCATTGAGGTCGGCACGTCACCCGACGCGCTGACGGCCGCTGTAGCTGGACTCGGTTATCGGGCCACGCTGGCCGATGCCCCCTCAGTTTCGACGCCGGGCGGATTGCTCGACAAGATGCGCGATCTGCTGGGCAGAAACGACAAGACGGGTAGCAGCGGCGCATTGCATATCGCCGTCATCGGCAGCGGCGGGGCCGCGATGGCAGCGGCGCTGAAGGCCGTCGAGCAAGGCGCACGTGTCACGCTGATCGAGCGCGGCACCATCGGCGGCACCTGCGTCAATGTCGGTTGTGTGCCGTCCAAGATCATGATCCGCGCCGCCCATATCGCCCATCTGCGCCGGGAAAGCCCGTTCGATGGCGGCATCGCCGCTACCACGCCGACCATCCAGCGCACGGCGCTGCTGGCCCAGCAGCAGGCCCGCGTCGATGAACTGCGCCACGCCAAGTACGAAGGCATCTTGGAGGGTAATCCGGCGATCACTGTGCTGCACGGCTCCGCCCGCTTTAAGGACAATCGCAACCTGATCGTGCAACTCAACGACGGCGGCGAGCGCGTGGTGGCATTCGACCGCTGCCTGATCGCCACCGGCGCGAGCCCGGCCGTGCCGCCGATTCCCGGCCTGAAAGACACTCCGTACTGGACTTCCACTGAAGCGCTGGTCAGCGAGACGATTCCTAAGCGCCTGGCCGTGATTGGCTCATCAGTGGTGGCGCTGGAGCTGGCGCAGGCGTTCGCCCGACTCGGAGCGAAGGTGACGATCCTGGCTCGCAGCACGCTGTTCTTCCGCGAAGACCCAGCTATAGGCGAAGCCGTCACGGCCGCATTCCGCATGGAGGGCATCGAGGTGAGGGAACACACCCAGGCCAGCCAGGTCGCGTATATCAATGGTGAAGGGGACGGCGAATTCGTGCTCACCACGGCGCACGGCGAACTGCGCGCCGACAAGCTGCTGGTCGCCACCGGCCGCGCGCCCAACACACGCAAGCTGGCACTGGATGCGACGGGCGTCACGCTCACCCCGCAAGGCGCTATCGTCATCGACCCCGGCATGCGTACAAGCGTGGAACACATCTACGCCGCAGGCGACTGCACCGACCAGCCGCAGTTCGTCTATGTGGCGGCAGCGGCCGGCACTCGCGCCGCGATCAACATGACCGGCGGTGACGCGGCCCTGAACCTGACCGCGATGCCGGCCGTGGTGTTCACCGACCCGCAAGTGGCGACCGTAGGCTACAGCGAGGCGGAAGCGCACCATGACGGCATCAAAACTGATAGTCGCACGCTAACGCTGGACAACGTGCCGCGCGCGCTCGCCAACTTCGACACGCGCGGCTTCATCAAACTGGTGGTTGAAGAAGGCAGCGGACGACTGATCGGCGTACAGGCAGTGGCCCCGGAAGCGGGCGAACTGATCCAGACGGCCGCACTGGCGATTCGCAACCGGATGACGGTGCAGGAACTGGCCGACCAGTTGTTCCCCTACCTGACGATGGTCGAAGGGTTGAAGCTCGCGGCGCAGACCTTCAACAAGGATGTGAAGCAGCTTTCCTGCTGCGCCGGGTGAGGACAAGGAGGGGTGCGATGAGCGCCTACACGGTATCGCAACTGGCCCATAACGCTGGGGTGAGCGTACATATCGTGCGCGACTACCTGGTGCGCGGCTTGTTACGGCCGGTGGCCTGCACCACGGGCGGCTACGGCGTGTTCGACGATGCGGCCTTGCAACGGCTGTGCTTCGTGCGCGCGGCCTTCGAGGCGGGTATCGGCCTGGATGCCCTGGCGCGGCTGTGCCGTGCGCTCGACGCAGCGGACGGCGCACAAGCCGCAGCGCAGCTTGCCGTGCTGCGCCAGTTGGTCGAGCGGCGGCGCGCGGCGTTGGCCCATCTGGACGCGCAACTGGCCTCCATGCCAGCCGAGCGGGCGCACGAGGAGGCATTGCCGTGAACGCCCCTGACAAACTGCCGCCCGAGACGCGCCAACCCGTTTCCGGCTACCTGTGGGGTGCGCTGGCCGTGTTGACCTGCCCCTGCCATCTGCCGATTCTCGCCGCCGTGCTGGCCGGGACGACCGCCGGTGCCTTCCTTGGCGAGCATTGGGGTGTTGCCGCGCTCGCGCTGACCGGCTTGTTCGTTCTGGCCGTAACGCGGCTGCTGCGCGCCTTCCGGGGCGGATCATGACGAGTTCGCAGCCCGCCGGATGGACGGCGGCCGAGTTGGCGCAGGCGGCGGCGCGCGGACAGCTTGACCTGCATTACCAGCCGCTGGTCGATCTGCGCGATCACCGGATCGCTGGCGCGGAAGCGTTGATGCGCTGGCGGCATCCGAGGCTTGGCCTGTTGCCGCCCGGCCAGTTCCTGCCGCTGGCCGAGTCGTTCGGCCTGATGCCGGAAATAGGCGCGTGGGTGCTGGGCGAGGCCTGTCGCCAGATGCACAAGTGGCAAGGACCGGCATGGCAACCGTTCCGTCTTGCCATCAATGTGTCCGCCAGCCAGGTTGGGCCAACGTTCGACGACGAGGTAAAGCGGGTGCTGGCCGATATGGCCCTGCCCGCCGAGCTTCTGGAGATCGAACTGACCGAATCGGTCGCATTCGGCAATCCAGCCCTGTTCGCCAGTTTCGACGCCTTGCGCGCCATCGGCGTGCGCTTCGCCGCCGACGACTTCGGCACCGGCTATTCCTGCCTGCAACATCTGAAATGCTGCCCCATCACCACATTGAAAATCGACCAATCCTTTGTCGCCAGGCTCCCGGATGATGCCCGTGACCAAACTATCGTGCGGGCGGTGATCCAGCTCGCGCACGGGCTGGGCATGGATGTCATTTTCAGAAGACGACTGCACCAGTTGATTGGGCGTAATGGCTGTTGTGCAGCCAGCTCCTGACAGTTCAATATCAGAAGTGATCTGCACCAATCTCGACTATGCTCAATACTCGTGTGCACCAAAGCGAGGTGAGCATGGCGACGGACACCCCACGGATTCCAGAACAAGGCGTGGCCACTCTGCCTGATGAGGCTTGGGAGCGTGCGCGCCGTCGTGCGGAGATCATCAGTCCGTTGGCGCAGTCGGAGACGGTCGGGCACGAAGCGGCCGATATGGCGGCTCAGGCGCTGGGCTTGTCTCGGCGCCAGGTATACGTTCTGATCCGGCGTGCCCGGCAAGGCAGCGGCCTCGTGACGGATCTGGTGCCCGGCCAGTCCGGTGGAGGTAAAGGTAAGGGGCGCTTGCCGGAACCGGTCGAGCGCGTCATCCACGAGCTACTGCAAAAGCGGTTCCTGACCAAGCAGAAGCGCAGCCTAGCGGCCTTTCACCGCGAAGTCACTCAGGTGTGCAAGGCTCAAAAACTGCGAGTGCCGGCGCGCAATACCGTGGCCTTACGGATCGCTAGCCTTGACCCGCGCAAGGTCATCCGCCGGCGGGAAGGCCAGGATGCCGCTCGTGACCTACAAGGTGTGGGCGGCGAGCCTCCTGCCGTGACCGCGCCGCTGGAGCAGGTGCAGATAGACCATACGGTCATCGACCTGATCGTGGTCGATGACCGCGACCGGCAACCTATTGGCCGCCCGTACCTGACCCTCGCCATCGACGTGTTCACCCGCTGCGTGCTCGGCATGGTCGTCACGCTGGAAGCGCCGTCTGCCGTTTCGGTTGGCCTGTGCCTCGTGCATGTCGCCTGCGACAAGCGCCCTTGGCTGGAAGGACTGAACGTGGAAATGGATTGGCAGATGAGCGGCAAGCCCTTGCTGCTCTACCTAGACAACGCGGCCGAGTTCAAGAGCGAGGCCCTGCGCCGGGGTTGCGAGCAGCATGGCATCCGGCTGGACTATCGCCCGCTGGGACAGCCGCACTATGGCGGCATCGTGGAACGGATCATCGGCACGGCGATGCAGATGATTCACGACGAACTGCCGGGAACGACCTTCTCCAACCCTGACCAGCGCGGCGACTACGATTCCGAAAACAAGGCCGCCCTGACGCTGCGCGAGCTAGAGCGCTGGCTCACATTGGCGGTCGGCACCTACCACGGTTCGGTGCACAACGGCCTGCTCCAACCGCCGGCCGCGCGCTGGGCCGAGGCCGTGGCGCGTGTCGGCGTACCGGCCGTCGTCACACGCGCTACTTCGTTCCTGGTCGATTTTCTGCCGATCCTCCGGCGCACGCTGACCCGCACCGGCTTTGTCATCGACCACATCCACTACTACGCCGATGCGCTCAAGCCGTGGATTGCGCGGCGTGAACGCTGGCCGTCCTTTCTGATCCGGCGCGATCCGCGCGACATCAGCCGTATCTGGGTCCTGGAACCGGAGGGACAGCATTACCTGGAAATTCCCTACCGTACCTTGTCGCATCCGGCTGTCACCCTCTGGGAACAACGGCAGGCGCTGGCGAAACTGCGGCAGCAAGGGCGCGAACAGGTGGATGAGTCGGCGCTGTTCCGCATGATCGGCCAGATGCGTGAGATTGTGACCAGCGCGCAGAAGGCCACACGCAAGGCGCGGCGTGACGCGGATCGCCGCCAGCACCTCAAGACATCAGCTCGGCCGGACAAGCCCGTTCCGCCGGATACGGATATTGCCGACCCGCAGGCAGACAACTTGCCACCCGCCAAACCGTTCGACCAGATTGAGGAGTGGTAGCCGTGGACGAATATCCCATCATCGACCTGTCCCACCTGCTGCCGGCGGCCCAGGGCTTGGCCCGTCTTCCGGCGGACGAGCGCATCCAGCGCCTTCGCGCCGACCGCTGGATCGGCTATCCGCGCGCAGTCGAGGCGCTGAACCGGCTGGAAGCCCTTTATGCGTGGCCAAACAAGCAACGCATGCCCAACCTGCTGCTGGTTGGCCCGACCAACAATGGCAAGTCGATGATCGTCGAGAAGTTCCGCCGCACCCACCCGGCCAGCTCCGACGCCGACCAGGAGCACATCCCGGTGTTGGTCGTGCAGATGCCGTCCGAGCCGTCCGTGATCCGCTTCTACGTCGCGCTGCTCGCCGCGATGGGCGCGCCGCTGCGCCCACGCCCACGGTTGCCGGAAATGGAGCAACTGGCTCTGGCACTGCTGCGCAAGGTCGGCGTGCGCATGCTGGTGATTGTCGACAACCTCTCGCGCAACCAAGACATCGCGGTCGGACTGCAAGTGATCTTGAAGCCACGGGCCCGTCCCACCCCGACATGGACCTCGATGCCCGAACGGACGTTAGATTTCGAGTTCTAGGCGTTCTGCGATGAAGGTTGGATCCCAGCCGGGATTGAAAGTGTCGACGTGGGTGAATCCGAGCCGCTCGTATAGGCCACGCAGGTTCGGGTGGCAGTCGAGCCGCAGCTTGGCGCACCCCTGCGTTCGCGCGGCATGGCGGCAAGCCTCGATCAGCGCGGAGCTGACACCCCGGCCCGCATGTGTCCGTCGCACCGCGAGCTTGTGCAGATATGCGGCCTCCCCCTTGAGGGCGTCGGGCCAGAACTCGGGATCCTCGGCCGACAAGGTGCAACAGCCGACGATGCCGTCGCTGCAACTCGCGACTAGGAGCTCGGATCTCAGGACGAAGGTCTCCGCGAATGTCCGGTCGATCCGCGCGACGTCCCAGGCGGGCGTCCCTTGGCGGACATCCACGCCGCAGCGTCGTGCATCAGCCGCACAACCTCGTCGATATCACCCGAGCAGGCGACCCGAACGTTCGGAGGCTCCTCGCTGTCCATTCGCTCCCCTGGCGCGGTATGAACCGCCGCCTCATAGTGCAGTTTGATCCTGACGAGCCCAGCATGTCTGCGCCCACCTTCGCGGAACCTGACCAGGGTCCGCTAGCGGGCGGCCGGAAGGTGAATGCTAGGCATGATCTAACCCTCGGTCTCTGGCGTCGCGACTGCGAAATTTCGCGAGGGTTTCCGAGAAGGTGATTGCGCTTCGCAGATCTCCAGGCGCGTGGGTGCGGACGTAGTCAGCGCCATTGCCGATCGCGTGAAGTTCCGCCGCAAGGCTCGCTGGACCCAGATCCTTTACAGGAAGGCCAACGGTGGCGCCCAAGAAGGATTTCCGCGACACCGAGACCAATAGCGGAAGCCCCAACGCCGACTTCAGCTTTTGAAGGTTCGACAGCACGTGCAGCGATGTTTCCGGTGCGGGGCTCAAGAAAAATCCCATCCCCGGATCGAGGATGAGCCGGTCGGCAGCGACCCCGCTCCGTCGCAAGGCGGAAACCCGCGCCTCGAAGAACCGCACAATCTCGTCGAGCGCGTCTTCGGGTCGAAGGTGACCGGTGCGGGTGGCGATGCCATCCCGCTGCGCTGAGTGCATAACCACCAGCCTGCAGTCCGCCTCAGCAATATCGGGATAGAGCGCAGGGTCAGGAAATCCTTGGATATCGTTCAGGTAGCCCACGCCGCGCTTGAGCGCATAGCGCTGGGTTTCCGGTTGGAAGCTGTCGATTGAAACACGGTGCATCTGATCGGACAGGGCGTCTAAGAGCGGCGCAATACGTCTGATCTCATCGGCCGGCGATACAGGCCTCGCGTCCGGATGGCTGGCGGCCGGTCCGACATCCACGACGTCTGATCCGACTCGCAGCATTTCGATCGCCGCGGTGACAGCGCCGGCGGGGTCTAGCCGCCGGCTCTCATCGAAGAAGGAGTCCTCGGTGAGATTCAGAATGCCGAACACCGTCACCATGGCGTCGGCCTCCGCAGCGACTTCCACGATGGGGATCGGGCGAGCAAAAAGGCAGCAATTATGAGCCCCATACCTACAAAGCCCCACGCATCAAGCTTTTGCCCATGAAGCAACCAGGCAATGGCTGTAATTATGACGACGCCGAGTCCCGACCAGACTGCATAAGCAACACCGACAGGGATGGATTTCAGAACCAGAGAAAGAAAATAAAATGCGATGCCATAACCGATTATGACAACGGCGGAAGGGGCAAGCTTAGTAAAGCCCTCGCTAGATTTTAATGCGGATGTTGCGATTACTTCGCCAACTATTGCGATAACAAGAAAAAGCCAGCCTTTCATGATATATCTCCCAATTTGTGTAGGGCTTATTATGCACGCTTAAAAATAATAAAAGCAGACTTGACCTGATAGTTTGGCTGTGAGCAATTATGTGCTTAGTGCATCTAACGCTTGAGTTAAGCCGCGCCGCGAAGCGGCGTCGGCTTGAACGAATTGTTAGACATTATTTGCCGACTACCTTGGTGATCTCGCCTTTCACGTAGTGGACAAATTCTTCCAACTGATCTGCGCGCGAGGCCAAGCGATCTTCTTCTTGTCCAAGATAAGCCTGTCTAGCTTCAAGTATGACGGGCTGATACTGGGCCGGCAGGCGCTCCATTGCCCAGTCGGCAGCGACATCCTTCGGCGCGATTTTGCCGGTTACTGCGCTGTACCAAATGCGGGACAACGTAAGCACTACATTTCGCTCATCGCCAGCCCAGTCGGGCGGCGAGTTCCATAGCGTTAAGGTTTCATTTAGCGCCTCAAATAGATCCTGTTCAGGAACCGGATCAAAGAGTTCCTCCGCCGCTGGACCTACCAAGGCAACGCTATGTTCTCTTGCTTTTGTCAGCAAGATAGCCAGATCAATGTCGATCGTGGCTGGCTCGAAGATACCTGCAAGAATGTCATTGCGCTGCCATTCTCCAAATTGCAGTTCGCGCTTAGCTGGATAACGCCACGGAATGATGTCGTCGTGCACAACAATGGTGACTTCTACAGCGCGGAGAATCTCGCTCTCTCCAGGGGAAGCCGAAGTTTCCAAAAGGTCGTTGATCAAAGCTCGCCGCGTTGTTTCATCAAGCCTTACGGTCACCGTAACCAGCAAATCAATATCACTGTGTGGCTTCAGGCCGCCATCCACTGCGGAGCCGTACAAATGTACGGCCAGCAACGTCGGTTCGAGATGGCGCTCGATGACGCCAACTACCTCTGATAGTTGAGTCGATACTTCGGCGATCACCGCTTCCCTCATGATGTTTAACTTTGTTTTAGGGCGACTGCCCTGCTGCGTAACATCGTTGCTGCTCCATAACATCAAACATCGACCCACGGCGTAACGCGCTTGCTGCTTGGATGCCCGAGGCATAGACTGTACCCCAAAAAAACAGTCATAACAAGCCATGAAAACCGCCACTGCGCCGTTACCACCGCTGCGTTCGGTCAAGGTTCTGGACCAGTTGCGTGAGCGCATACGCTACTTGCATTACAGCTTACGAACCGAACAGGCTTATGTCCACTGGGTTCGTGCCTTCATCCGTTTCCACGGTGTGCGTCACCCGGCAACCTTGGGCAGCAGCGAAGTCGAGGCATTTCTGTCCTGGCTGGCGAACGAGCGCAAGGTTTCGGTCTCCACGCATCGTCAGGCATTGGCGGCCTTGCTGTTCTTCTACGGCAAGGTGCTGTGCACGGATCTGCCCTGGCTTCAGGAGATCGGAAGACCTCGGCCGTCGCGGCGCTTGCCGGTGGTGCTGACCCCGGATGAAGTGGTTCGCATCCTCGGTTTTCTGGAAGGCAAGCATCGTTTGTTCGCCCAGCTTCTGTATGGAACGGGCATGCGGATCAGTGAGGGTTTGCAACTGCGGGTCAAGGATCTGGATTTCGATCACGGCACGATCATCGTGCGGGAGGGCAAGGGCTCCAAGGATCGGGCCTTGATGTTACCCGAGAGCTTGGCACCCAGCCTGCGCGAGCAGCTGTCGCGTGCACGGGCATGGTGGCTGAAGGACCAGGCCGAGGGCCGCAGCGGCGTTGCGCTTCCCGACGCCCTTGAGCGGAAGTATCCGCGCGCCGGGCATTCCTGGCCGTGGTTCTGGGTTTTTGCGCAGCACACGCATTCGACCGATCCACGGAGCGGTGTCGTGCGTCGCCATCACATGTATGACCAGACCTTTCAGCGCGCCTTCAAACGTGCCGTAGAACAAGCAGGCATCACGAAGCCCGCCACACCGCACACCCTCCGCCACTCGTTCGCGACGGCCTTGCTCCGCAGCGGTTACGACATTCGAACCGTGCAGGATCTGCTCGGCCATTCCGACGTCTCTACGACGATGATTTACACGCATGTGCTGAAAGTTGGCGGTGCCGGAGTGCGCTCACCGCTTGATGCGCTGCCGCCCCTCACTAGTGAGAGGTAGGGCAGCGCAAGTCAATCCTGGCGGATTCACTACCCCTGCGCGAAGGCCATCGGTGCCGCATCGAACGGCCGGTTGCGGAAAGTCCTCCCTGCGTCCGCTGATGGCCGGCAGCAGCCCGTCGTTGCCTGATGGATCCAACCCCTCCGCTGCTATAGTGCAGTCGGCTTCTGACGTTCAGTGCAGCCGTCTTCTGAAAACGACAATGGAGGTGGTAGCCGAGGGTGTGGAAACACCCGACTGCCTTGCGTGGTTGCGGCAGGCGGGTTGCGACACGGTGCAGGGTTTCCTGTTCGCCAGGCCGATGCCGGCGGCGGCCTTCGTCGGCTTCGTCAACCAATGGAGGAACACCACCATGAACGCCAATGAACCGAGCACCAGTTGCTGCGTGTGCTGCAAGGAAATCCCGCTCGATGCCGCCTTCACGCCGGAAGGGGCCGAGTACGTGGAGCATTTCTGCGGGCTGGAGTGCTATCAGCGCTTCCAGGCGCGGGCCAGCACTGCGACCGAAACCAGCGTCAAACCGGACGCTTGTGATTCGCCGCCGTCAGGTTGAGGCATACCCTAACCTGATGTCAGATGCCATGTGTAAATTGCGTCAGGATAGGATTGAATTTTGAATTTATTGACATATCTCGTTGAAGGTCATAGAGTCTTCCCTGACATTTTGCAGGGAATTCCATGACTGGACAGCGCATTGGGTATATCAGGGTCAGCACCTTCGACCAGAACCCGGAACGGCAACTGGAAGGCGTCAAGGTTGATCGCGCTTTTAGCGACAAGGCATCCGGCAAGGATGTCAAGCGTCCGCAACTGGAAGCGCTGATAAGCTTCGCCCGCACCGGCGACACCGTGGTGGTGCATAGCATGGATCGCCTGGCGCGCAATCTCGATGATTTGCGCCGGATCGTGCAAACGCTGACACAACGCGGCGTGCATATCGAATTCGTCAAGGAACACCTCAGTTTTACTGGCGAAGACTCTCCGATGGCGAACCTGATGCTCTCGGTGATGGGCGCGTTCGCCGAGTTCGAGCGCGCCCTGATCCGCGAGCGTCAGCGCGAGGGTATTGCGCTCGCCAAGCAACGCGGGGCTTACCGTGGCAGGAAGAAATCCCTGTCGTCTGAGCGTATTGCCGAACTGCGCCAACGTGTCGAGGCTGGCGAGCAAAAGACCAAGCTTGCTCGTGAATTCGGAATCAGTCGCGAAACCCTGTATCAATACTTGAGAACGGATCAGTAAATATGCCACGTCGTTCCATCCTGTCCGCCGCCGAGCGGGAAAGCCTGCTGGCGTTGCCGGACTCCAAGGACGACCTGATCCGACATTACACATTCAACGATACCGACCTCTCGATCATCCGACAGCGGCGCGGGCCAGCCAATCGGCTGGGCTTCGCGGTGCAGCTCTGTTACCTGCGCTTTCCCGGCGTCATCCTGGGCGTCGATGAACTACCGTTCCCGCCCTTGTTGAAGCTGGTCGCCGACCAGCTCAAGGTCGGCGTCGAAAGCTGGAACGAGTACGGCCAGCGGGAGCAGACCCGGCGCGAGCACCTGAGCGAGCTGCAAACCGTGTTCGGTTTCCGGCCCTTCACCATGAGCCATTACCGGCAGGCCGTCCAGATGCTGACCGAGCTGGCGATGCAAACCGACAAAGGCATCGTGCTGGCCAGCGCCTTGATCGGGCACCTGCGGCGGCAGTCGGTCATTCTGCCCGCCCTCAACGCCGTCGAGCGGGCGAGTGCCGAGGCGATCACCCGTGCTAACCGGCGCATCTACGACGCCTTGGCCGAACCACTGGCGGACGCGCATCGCCGCCGCCTCGACGATCTGCTCAAGCGCCGGGACAACGGCAAGACGACCTGGTTGGCTTGGTTGCGCCAGTCTCCGGCCAAGCCAAATTCGCGGCATATGCTGGAACAGGGGTCTGACGCTCAGTGGAACGAAAACTCACGTTAAGGGATTTTGGTCATGAGATTATCAAAAAGGATCTTCACCTAGATCCTTTTAAATTAAAAATGAAGTTTTAAATCAATCTAAAGTATATATGAGTAAACTTGGTCTGACAGTTACCAATGCTTAATCAGTGAGGCACCTATCTCAGCGATCTGTCTATTTCGTTCATCCATAGTTGCCTGACTCCCCGTCGTGTAGATAACTACGATACGGGAGGGCTTACCATCTGGCCCCAGTGCTGCAATGATACCGCGAGACCCACGCTCACCGGCTCCAGATTTATCAGCAATAAACCAGCCAGCCGGAAGGGCCGAGCGCAGAAGTGGTCCTGCAACTTTATCCGCCTCCATCCAGTCTATTAATTGTTGCCGGGAAGCTAGAGTAAGTAGTTCGCCAGTTAATAGTTTGCGCAACGTTGTTGCCATTGCTGCAGGCATCGTGGTGTCACGCTCGTCGTTTGGTATGGCTTCATTCAGCTCCGGTTCCCAACGATCAAGGCGAGTTACATGATCCCCCATGTTGTGCAAAAAAGCGGTTAGCTCCTTCGGTCCTCCGATCGTTGTCAGAAGTAAGTTGGCCGCAGTGTTATCACTCATGGTTATGGCAGCACTGCATAATTCTCTTACTGTCATGCCATCCGTAAGATGCTTTTCTGTGACTGGTGAGTACTCAACCAAGTCATTCTGAGAATAGTGTATGCGGCGACCGAGTTGCTCTTGCCCGGCGTCAACACGGGATAATACCGCGCCACATAGCAGAACTTTAAAAGTGCTCATCATTGGAAAACGTTCTTCGGGGCGAAAACTCTCAAGGATCTTACCGCTGTTGAGATCCAGTTCGATGTAACCCACTCGTGCACCCAACTGATCTTCAGCATCTTTTACTTTCACCAGCGTTTCTGGGTGAGCAAAAACAGGAAGGCAAAATGCCGCAAAAAAGGGAATAAGGGCGACACGGAAATGTTGAATACTCATACTCTTCCTTTTTCAATATTATTGAAGCATTTATCAGGGTTATTGTCTCATGAGCGGATACATATTTGAATGTATTTAGAAAAATAAACAAATAGGGGTTCCGCGCACATTTCCCCGAAAAGTGCCACCTGACGTCTAAGAAACCATTATTATCATGACATTAACCTATAAAAATAAGCGTATCACGAGGCCCTTTCGTCTTCAAGAATTTTATAAACCGTGGAGCGGGCAATACTGAGCTGATGAGCAATTTCCGTTGCACCAGTGCCCTTCTGATGAAGCGTCAGCACGACGTTCCTGTCCACGGTACGCCTGCGGCCAAATTTGATTCCTTTCAGCTTTGCTTCCTGTCGGCCCTCATTCGTGCGCTCTAGGATCCTCCGGCGTTCAGCCTGTGTCACAGCCGACAGGATGGTGACCACCATTTGCCCCATATCACCGTCGGTACTGATCCCGTCGTCAATAAACCGAACCGCTACACCCTGAGCATCAAACTCTTTTATCAGTTGGATCATGTCGGCGGTGTCGCGGCCAAGACGGTCGAGCTTCTTCACCAGAATGACATCACCTTCCTCCACCTTCATCCTCAGCAAATCCAGCCCTTCCCGATCTGTTGAACTGCCGGATGCCTTGTCGGTAAAGATGCGGTTAGCTTTTACCCCTGCATCTTTGAGCGCTCTGATCTGAATATCGAGGGACTGCTGGCTGGTTGAGACCCGCGCATAACCAAAAATTCGCATAAAAATGTACCTTAAATCGAATATCAGACACGATGTGTCTATTATGCCAAAATGACGATTTAATGGACACTCAAACGAAGCCGTTTTACTATGTCTGATAATTTATAATATTTCGAACGGTTGCAGTTGTGTTAAAAAAGCCGTCAGGCAGGGAGGCCGATATGCCCGTTGATTTTTTGACCACTGAGCAGGTTGAGAGTTATGGCAGGTTCACTGGCGAACCCGATGAACTTCAGCTGGCGCGTTATTTTCATCTTGATGAAGCGGATAAAGAATTTATCGGGAAAAGCCGGGGTGATCACAATCGACTTGGTATTGCCCTGCAAATCGGGTGTGTGCGTTTTCTGGGCACTTTTCTTACTGACATGAATCATATTCCTTCCGGCGTCCGGCATTTTACCGCCAGACAGCTCGGGATTCGTGATATCACCGTTCTTGCAGAATACGGTCAGAGGGAAAATACCCGCCGTGAGCATGCAGCGCTGATACGTCAGCACTATCAGTATCGTGAATTTGCCTGGCCCTGGACATTTCGCCTTACCCGTCTTTTATATACCCGGAGCTGGATAAGCAACGAACGTCCTGGCCTGCTTTTCGACCTGGCGACAGGGTGGCTTATGCAACATCGTATTATTCTCCCCGGAGCCACCACGCTGACCCGGTTGATTTCAGAGGTAAGGGAAAAGGCGACGTTGCGCCTGTGGAACAAACTGGCACTGATACCGTCAGCCGAACAGCGTTCACAGCTGGAGATGCTGCTGGGGCCAACTGATTGCAGCCGCCTGTCTTTACTGGAATCACTGAAAAAAGGCCCTGTGACCATCAGTGGTCCGGCGTTTAATGAAGCAATTGAACGCTGGAAAACTCTGAACGATTTTGGCCTGCATGCTGAAAACCTGAGTACACTCCCGGCTGTGCGCCTGAAAAATCTCGCACGTTATGCTGGTATGACTTCGGTGTTCAATATTGCCAGGATGTCACCGCAGAAAAGGATGGCGGTTCTGGTTGCCTTTGTCCTTGCATGGGAAACGCTGGCGCTGGATGATGCACTGGACGTTCTGGACGCCATGCTGGCCGTTATCATCCGTGACGCCAGAAAGATTGGGCAGAAAAAACGGCTCCGCTCGCTGAAGGATCTGGATAAATCTGCATTGGCGCTCGCCAGCGCATGTTCGTACTTGCTGAAAGAAGAAACACCGGACGAATCGATTCGTGCTGAGGTGTTCAGCTACATCCCTAGGCAAAAGCTGGCTGAAATCATCACGCTTGTCCGTGAAATTGCCCGGCCCTCAGACGATAATTTTCATGACGAAATGGTGGAGCAGTACGGGCGCGTTCGTCGTTTCCTGCCCCATCTGCTGAATACCGTTAAATTTTCATCCGCACCTGCCGGGGTTACCACTCTGAATGCCTGTGACTACCTCAGCCGGGAGTTCAGCTCACGGCGGCAGTTTTTTGACGACGCACCAACGGAAATCATCAGTCAGTCATGGAAACGGCTGGTGATTAACAAGGAAAAACATATCACCCGAAGGGGATACACGCTCTGCTTTCTCAGTAAACTGCAGGATAGTCTGAGACGGAGGGATGTCTACGTTACCGGCAGTAACCGGTGGGGAGATCCTCGTGCAAGATTACTACAGGGTGCTGACTGGCAGGCAAATCGGATTAAGGTTTATCGTTCTTTGGGGCACCCGACAGACCCGCAGGAAGCAATAAAATCTCTGGGCCATCAGCTTGATAGTCGTTACAGACAGGTTGCTGCACGTCTTGGCGAAAATGAGGCTGTCGAACTCGATGTTTCTGGCCCGAAGCCCCGGTTGACAATTTCTCCCCTCGCCAGTCTTGATGAGCCGGACAGTCTGAAACGACTGAGCAAAATGATCAGTGATCTGCTCCCTCCGGTGGATTTAACGGAGTTGCTGCTCGAAATTAACGCCCATACCGGATTTGCTGATGAGTTTTTCCATGCCAGTGAAGCCAGTGCCAGAGTTGATGATCTGCCCGTCAGCATCAGCGCCGTGCTGATGGCTGAAGCCTGCAATATCGGTCTGGAACCACTGATCAGATCAAATGTTCCTGCACTGACCCGACACCGGCTGAACTGGACAAAAGCGAACTATCTGCGGGCTGAAACTATCACCAGCGCTAATGCCAGACTGGTTGATTTTCAGGCAACGCTGCCACTGGCACAGATATGGGGTGGAGGAGAAGTGGCATCTGCAGATGGAATGCGCTTTGTTACGCCAGTCAGAACAATCAATGCCGGACCGAACCGCAAATACTTTGGTAATAACAGAGGGATCACCTGGTACAACTTTGTGTCCGATCAGTATTCCGGCTTTCATGGCATCGTTATACCGGGGACGCTGAGGGACTCTATCTTTGTGCTGGAAGGCCTTCTGGAACAGGAGACCGGGCTGAATCCAACCGAAATTATGACCGATACGGCAGGTGCCAGCGATCTTGTCTTTGGCCTTTTCTGGCTGCTGGGATACCAGTTTTCTCCACGCCTGGCTGATGCCGGTGCTTCGGTTTTCTGGCGAATGGACCATGATGCCGACTATGGCGTGCTGAATGATATTGCCAGAGGGCAATCAGATCCCCGAAAAATAGTCCTTCAGTGGGACGAAATGATCCGGACCGCAGGCTCCCTGAAGCTGGGCAAAGTACAGGCCTCAGTGCTGGTCCGTTCATTGCTGAAAAGTGAACGTCCCTCCGGACTGACTCAGGCAATCATTGAAGTGGGGCGCATCAACAAAACGCTGTATCTGCTTAATTATATTGATGATGAAGATTACCGCCGGCGCATTCTGACCCAGCTTAATCGGGGAGAAAGCCGTCATGCAGTTGCCAGAGCCATCTGTCACGGTCAAAAAGGTGAGATAAGAAAACGATATACCGACGGTCAGGAAGATCAGTTGGGAGCTCTGGGGCTGGTCACTAACGCCGTCGTGTTATGGAACACTATTTATATGCAGGCAGCTCTGGATCATCTCCGGGCGCAGGGTGAAACACTGAATGATGAAGATATCGCACGCCTCTCCCCGCTTTGCCACGGACATATCAATATGCTCGGCCATTATTCCTTCACGCTGGCAGAACTGGTGACCAAAGGTCATCTGAGACCATTAAAAGAGGCGTCAGAGGCAGAAAACGTTGCTTAACGTGAGTTTTCGTTCCACTGAGCGTCAGACCCCGAACACATCGAACGCCTCAAGGCATGGCAGGCACTCGATCTGCCTACCGGCATCGAGCGGCTGGTTCACCAGAACCGCCTGCTCAAGATTGCCCGCGAGGGCGGCCAGATGACACCCGCCGACCTGGCCAAATTCGAGCCGCAACGGCGCTACGCCACTCTCGTGGCGCTGGCCACCGAGGGCATGGCCACCGTCACCGACGAAATCATCGACCTGCACGACCGCATCCTGGGTAAGCTGTTTAACGCTGCCAAGAATAAGCATCAGCAGCAGTTCCAGGCGTCAGGCAAGGCCATCAACGCCAAGGTACGTCTGTACGGGCGCATCGGTCAGGCGCTGATCGACGCCAAGCAATCAGGCCGCGATGCGTTTGCCGCCATCGAGGCCGTCATGTCCTGGGATTCCTTTGCCGAGAGCGTCACCGAGGCGCAGAAGCTCGCGCAACCCGATGACTTCGATTTCCTGCATCGCATCGGCGAGAGCTACGCCACCCTGCGCCGCTATGCACCGGAATTCCTTGCCGTGCTCAAGCTGCGGGCCGCGCCCGCCGCCAAAAACGTGCTTGATGCCATTGAGGTGCTGCGCGGCATGAACACCGACAACGCCCGCAAGCTGCCAGCCGATGCACCGACCGGCTTCATCAAGCCGCGCTGGCAGAAACTGGTGATGACCGACGCCGGCATCGACCGGCGCTACTACGAACTGTGCGCGCTGTCCGAGTTGAAGAACTCCCTGCGCTCGGGCGACATCTGGGTGCAGGGTTCACGCCAGTTCAAGGACTTCGAGGACTACCTGGTACCGCCCGAGAAGTTCACCAGCCTCAAGCAGTCCAGCGAATTGCCGCTGGCCGTGGCCACCGACTGCGAACAATATCTGCATGAGCGGCTGACGCTGCTGGAAGCACAACTTGCCACCGTCAACCGCATGGCGGCAGCCAACGACCTGCCGGATGCCATCATCACCGAGTCGGGCTTGAAGATCACGCCGCTGGATGCGGCGGTGCCCGACACCGCGCAGGCGCTGATAGACCAGACAGCCATGGTCCTGCCGCACGTCAAGATCACCGAACTGCTGCTCGAAGTCGATGAGTGGACGGGCTTCACCCGGCACTTCACGCACTTGAAATCGGGCGATCTGGCCAAGGACAAGAACCTGTTGTTGACCACGATCCTGGCCGACGCGATCAACCTGGGCCTGACCAAGATGGCCGAGTCCTGCCCCGGCACGACCTACGCGAAGCTCGCTTGGCTGCAAGCCTGGCATACCCGCGACGAAACGTACTCGACAGCGTTGGCTGAACTGGTCAACGCTCAGTTTCGGCATCCCTTTGCCGGGCACTGGGGCGATGGCACCACATCATCATCGGACGGACAGAATTTCCGAACCGCTAGCAAGGCAAAGAGCACGGGGCACATCAACCCAAAATATGGCAGCAGCCCAGGACGGACTTTCTACACCCACATCTCCGACCAATACGCGCCATTCCACACCAAGGTGGTCAATGTCGGCCTGCGCGACTCAACCTACGTGCTCGACGGCCTGCTGTACCACGAATCCGACCTGCGGATCGAGGAGCACTACACCGACACGGCGGGCTTCACCGATCACGTCTTCGCCCTGATGCACCTCTTGGGCTTCCGCTTCGCGCCGCGCATCCGCGACCTGGGCGACACCAAGCTCTACATCCCGAAGGGCGATGCCGCCTATGACGCGCTCAAGCCGATGATCGGCGGCACGCTCAACATCAAGCACGTCCGCGCCCATTGGGACGAAATCCTGCGGCTGGCCACCTCGATCAAGCAGGGCACGGTGACGGCCTCGCTGATGCTCAGGAAACTCGGCAGCTACCCGCGCCAGAACGGCTTGGCCGTCGCGCTGCGCGAGTTGGGCCGCATCGAGCGCACGCTGTTCATCCTCGACTGGCTGCAAAGCGTCGAGCTACGCCGCCGCGTGCATGCCGGGCTGAACAAGGGCGAGGCGCGCAATGCGCTGGCCCGTGCCGTGTTCTTCAACCGCCTTGGTGAAATCCGTGACCGCAGTTTCGAGCAGCAGCGCTACCGGGCCAGCGGCCTCAACCTGGTGACGGCGGCCATCGTGCTGTGGAACACGGTCTACCTGGAGCGTGCGGCGCATGCGTTGCGCGGCAATGGTCATGCCGTCGATGACTCGCTATTGCAGTACCTGTCGCCACTCGGCTGGGAGCACATCAACCTGACCGGTGATTACCTATGGCGCAGCAGCGCCAAGATCGGCGCGGGGAAGTTCAGGCCGCTACGGCCTCTGCAACCGGCTTAGCGTGCTTTATTTTCCGTTTTCTGAGACGACCCCAATCTGCACACGTTTAGCCGCGATCTTCGTCACTATGCCAGCAACACAAACGGAATACCCGTACCCGCCGCGCGGGGTGTGCTGCCAGTTCACCCTATCTCCTACTTGCATCATCATCCCCTGGCGTCAGTGACCGGCCCGGAATTTCGCCAAGTCGATTTCGTTGAAGGTCCAGCGCTGTTTCGCCCGTTCCTCCAACCTCGACGACTCCCGCATGACCTCGATGCGCAGGCGCTCGACCTGGTGCATCAGCTCATCAGCGCGCCGCTGCTTCTCGGCAATAGCATTCCGCTGCGCGACCAGCTCCTGGTCTACGTTCGGCAGCTCGTCGATCCACGGCATGAACTTATCGGTCATCGGATTGGCCTCCGGTAATTGACCTGGGAATCTACCCGGCCTCAAAACAAGAATAGGGCATAATGCCCTAACTTGTCAAGCAATTTTAGCTAAACAATTGAGGGGATTCAGCGAGGCGTCATGCTTGAAAACACCTTTCCCCTGGCGTGCAATCAGCTTGTCCCGGCGGCAGCGCACTGCCGCAGCGCGGCCAGCAAGGTGCCTTGCTCGATCCGCTGTCGTTCCTCCGGCGTAATGCAATCGCCGCAGATACCGCCCAGCTCTTCGCGCAGGGCGTCCGCCCCGATCAGGCTGCGGCTAAGGGTCGAAATGGACTTACCGCAGCGGCGGCAATTGGTGGTGACAATCTCGATCTTGCGGTTGGGCATGGCCCTATCTCCTTGAGAGAGGCCCGACCGTAGCCGGGCCTCGTTCCGTTACCAGCCTGCGCGAGCCTTCGCGCGTTCGACTTCCTGGGTGGACCAGTGGCCCTTTGCTTCACCCTCCAGGGTGCAACCTTGCAGGTACGCCTTGTGCCGCAGCTCTTCGGCCTGGCGGGTAAGCTCTGCCGCCTGCTCCATCAGCGCCGCGATCTGGTCACGACGGGCCAGAAAATCCGTGGCGGCCGCGCCGGGCAGCTCATCGAGCCAAGACATGATCTTGCTTTTCATCGGGGTTGATCCTCCGGTTGCTGACCTGGGCGAAGTGCCCGGCCTTGGATTGCTATATTAGGGCATTATGCCCTAGATAGTCAAGGAAATTTAGCTAAACAATTTGCGGCGGGCGCACGAAAAAACCCGGCTTGCGGGCCGGGCTGCTGGCAGCATATCGCAACGATCAGGGTTGGCGGTTTTAGCCGCTAAAGTCCTCTCCCTTGGCGTAAAGTCCTGCGGGCGTCAGCCCTGGCCTTTCCAGATCGCCCCAATCCCCGCTAGATCGCAAAGGATCGCCCAGGCGGCATAGGGGATCGGCGAATCCTCGCCAACCCAACGCCGCACCGTGCGGTCGCCCTTGGCACCCAAGCCCAAGATGCGCGCAGCCTGTCCGCCGGTGAGGCCGGCCAAGTGCAAGACTTCCCGGATTTCTGCGCCGGTCGGCTGCACCCAGCGTTCCGCCGGGCGCAGGCACTCAAGCCGGATATTCACGTCGCTCATGCTGCTTTTCTCCTAATCGTTATCAAATGGCGGCCCGCAATTGGTCGTAGCCGTAGCACGACTCGATGCAACGCGGGTCATATTCACAAACCTTTCTACCGTTGCGATTGATGCGATAGCGCGGCGGCTTGTCGTCGTGCGCCCACACCTGTCGCGTTTCGGGACTGATCTTCGTAATGATGACGTGCTTCCCGATTTCCTTGGCAAAAACCGGGTGATGCACGCTCACAATCTCGCACCGCAGGCCAGGAAAGAACGTCGCC
>ERZ773100.426-NODE-426-length-21678-cov-6.917819_pt1 | contig 21678 bp, 19 predicted proteins | sample MGYA00511119_ERZ773100 | MGnify/ENA primary metagenome ERZ773100 (study PRJEB29015, sample SAMEA2738000) | human oral metagenome | biome: human oral; feature: human-associated habitat; material: dental | place: China | collected 2111 ...
TAGCGCCTACTGGTTTCAATATGCAACTGTATGAGTTGTACCATATTACTGATAAAGCTTTGTTAGAAAAATTAGCACACGCCTGCCTCGACCAGCGTACGGCTACCACGGCACAACAAATGGTGGTATTTGTTACTCGTCAGGACAAACACCGCACCCACGCTCGTGCTATCTTGGAGTTTGAACGTGGCAATGTACAGCGGAACAGTCCGCCCGAAAGGCAAGCCAAGCGTATTAAGGATAAAGAGGGGTATTACAGTAAGCTGATGCCTTTTGTGTATAGTAGATTTTTGGGCTACTAGGGCTCTTCCGCAAAGCGTTTGGGGTGGTTACCAGTTGGTTTCGCCCTATGATGCAACAGCTCTCGGAAGGCGATATTCGCGTAAGTGTACACAAAAGCTGTGGACTCGTAGCACAGACCTTTATGCTAGCAATGGCAGAGGAGGGTTATGATACTTGTCCGTTAGAGGGTTACGATAGCAGGCGCATTAAGAAGTTATTACACTTGCCTTGCGGAGCAGAAGTGAATATGGTGATTACTTGTGGACTTCGTGAACAGCGCGGTATCTGGGGCGAAAGGTTTAGATTGCCGTTTGAGGAAGTGTACAGACATAATGATTAATGGTTAATGAATAATGATTAGATACTAATAACTGTTTAATAATTCAAATATATGAAACTTAGGAACATAATTTTTACTTTTTTAGTTACTATTAACTTGGTAAATGCCAAAACTGAACCTGTAACTATTCAGGGAGCTGTAGGAACACTTCGCGGAGTGGTAACCACTCCTGATACTGTGAAAAAGTCTCAGAAAATCCCTACTGTGATTATCTTCCACGGACTGACTAGCAATAAAGACAAAAAGCTATATGCTACTTTGGCAGATAGCTTAGCGGCACACGGTATTGCCTCAGTACGCTTTGACTTTAACGCACACGGGGAAAGTGAAGGAGATTTTAAGAAAATGTCGTTAGATAATGAGTTAGAAGATGCACGGCGCATAATGGCATTTACTAAAAGACTCTCTTTCGTAGGTAAGATAGGCTTGATAGGACACTCACAAGGAGGGGCTATCGCTATGCTTTTGAGTGCAGAGTTAGGAAAGAAAAACGTTAAAGCATTAGGATTATTGGCTCCTGCTTCTACAATTCACGACATACTATCACAAGGGGTACTGTTCGATGCCACTTTCGACCCATTGAATGTACCTGAGGAGCTTTCCTTTTTTGGAGGGAAGGTAACTGTGGGGAAGGACTATATCCTCTCAGCACAACGGTGTAAACTCATTCAGAAAGCGAGAGCATATAAAGGCAATGTATTGGTAATTCACGGTACGGGCGATAGAATGCTCTCTTATACTTACAGTGAAAATCTGCCTTATTTCTATAAACATTGTAAAGTAAGTCTCATTGAAAAGGGAGACCATTTGTTTACGTCGAAAGAAGCGCAAGCAGCAGAGATGATGACACAATTTATGCTGAAAAACTTAAAATGATTAGTAAATGTGCTAACAACTGATTGGCTAATTAAAAAAATATTCGTATCTTTGCACTTTAACTAACAACCTTAATAAAAATGTATCCAATAAAATTTAAACCTATCCTCAAAGAACGCCTTTGGGGAGGTACTAAACTAAAAACATTATTCAACAAACCTATTGAAAGCGATATTACAGGCGAAAGCTGGGAAGTATCAGGCGTACCTGGTGATATCTCAGTAGTAGCCAATGGGGCTCTTGAAGGTAAAAGTCTGCAAGAACTCATTGATTTATACCCTAATGAACTATTAGGCAAACACGTGCACGAGCGTTTTGGTCACGATTTTCCTATCCTTATTAAGTTTATAGATGCACGCGAAGACCTCTCTATACAAGTGCACCCTAATGATAAATTGGCAAAAGAACGCCACAACTCTTTTGGTAAAACCGAAATGTGGTATGTGCTTCACGCCGATGCAGGAGCTGAACTGATTGTAGGCTTCAACAAAACAGTAACCAAAGAGGAGTATGAGCAGCACCTCAATAGTGGTACACTTACCGATATTCTCAACTACGAAAAAGTGAAAGACGGCGATACTTTCTTCATCAATACAGGCAAAGTTCACGCCATAGGTAAAGGTATTATCATTGCCGAAATACAACAAACCAGTGACATCACCTACCGCGTGTATGACTTCAACCGTCGCGATAAAAATGGCAACTTGCGCGAACTCCACACCGAACTCGCTCTCAATGCCATCGACTATGAGAAGAAAGACGATTTTAAAGTACAGTACTCTCAAAATGCTAATGAGGTGAACAAAGTGGTGAATTGTCCTTATTTTATCACCAACTTGCTACCGCTTACCGCAAGCTATGAAAAACAACTTTCACAAGACGATTCTTTCCATATCTATATGTGCGTAAAAGGCGAAGGAACCATCGGTGATGGCACTACCGAATTACCTATCAAGCAAGGTGAAACAGTGCTTTTTCCTGCTTCTTGTCACAAATTAGAGGTAAAAACCAAAGGAATAGATTTATTGGAAGTATATATTTAGACATCTAAAAACTAAAAATATGTTATATCGTTCAAGAATTAAAGGATTAGGATTTTACGTCCCTGAAAACGTAGTTACTAACGACGACCTATCCAAACTAATGGATACCAGCGATGAATGGATTCAAGAGCGCACCGGTATTCAGCAACGTCGTCACGCACTAAGAGGTAGTGATACTACTACCTCAATGGGTGTAAAAGCAAGTTTGAAAGCTATTGAAGCCGCTAATATCAATAAAGAAGAAATCGACTTTATTGTATTTGCTACACTTAGTCCCGACTTCTTTTTCCCAGGTTGTGGGGTATTGGTACAAAAAGAATTGGGTTTGCCTACTGTGGGAGCTCTCGATATTCGCAACCAATGTTCGGGTTTTATCTATGCTCTTTCAGTAGCCGACCAGTATATCAAAACGGGTATGTACAAAAATATCCTTGTGATAGGAGCTGAAACCCAATCACCCGCACTGGATATGACCACTCGCGGTCGCAATATGGCAGTGCTCTTTGGCGATGGGGCAGGTGCTGCTATTGTTTCTCGCTCCGATGACCCCGAGCGCGGTATTCTCTCTACCCACTTGCATAGCCAAGGTGAATACGCCGAACAATTAGCAATGATTACCCCAGGGGTAGGTACTAAATGGGTAACCGAATTATTGGCAGAAAACGACCCTAATGATGTGAGTTATTACCCTAATATGAACGGTCAGTTTGTATTTAAAAATGCTGTGGTTCGCTTTGCGGAAGTGATAGAAGAGGGATTGAAAAGCAATGGTCTTTCTCACAAAGATATTAATATGTTGATTCCTCACCAAGCTAATTTGCGTATCTCACAGTTTGTACAACACCAATTCAAACTCACCGATGAACAAATATTCAACAATATAATGAAGTACGGTAACACTACCGCAGCTTCTATACCTATCGCCCTTACCGAAGCAGTTCAACAAGGCAAAATCAAGGAAGGAGACCTGGTAGTACTTGCTGCCTTTGGTAGTGGCTTTACTTGGGCAAGTGCTATCATCCGTTGGTAGACTATAGCGTGGCAGGCAGTCACAGTGTGACATAGAATAAAAAAGGCTGTTGAACAGATAAGTTTGTTCGACAGCCTTTTTTATATGTACAAATTACTGGTGTACGCCACAGTAACAATTTATCATTGAGCACTAAGCATTATAATAAGTTCTTTGCGGAGGTCAGCTTCTGTGAGGTTATTAGTAGCACCTAATCCTTTGCTTTTTAGGTCTATTTCACGTAAGGCAGCTATGATGGCGCTTACGCGCTTCATTGGGTAATGTTGAGCTCCTGAACGAAGGTCTTTGATACCAAAGATAGGTACTTTTAGGGTCGCCATTACATTCTTTTCACTTTGGTCGGTAAGACCGTGAAAGCCTAAGAGCTGTTGAAAATAACCGTAAAGCACCGTGAGTGTCATCACCAAAGGGTTGTCCTTAGGATTATCGGCGAAGTGTTTCAAAATGCGCGTTATCTTGTACATATCGTGAACTGCAATAGCATTCTTGAGTTCATAATTATTAAACTCCTTGCTAATCCCTATATTCTTCTCTATAATATCAGGCGTTACTTCTGTATTTTCGGGGACGATGAGCGCCAATTTGTTTACCTCGTTTTGTATCCTACTCAGGTCAGTACCCAAGAAATCTACTAACATCTGTATCGCTTTAGGCTGAATGCTGAGATGTTTCTTCTTCAACACATCAGGTAACCACGTAGCTATCTGATTCTCGTAGAGCTTTTTGCTTTCCAAGAGCACGCAATCCTTATTCTTTTGCAAGGTTTTCAACAATTTCTTGCGAGCGTCTAACTTCTCATATTTGTAACAGAATACCAATACGGTCGTAGGCGTAGGGTTCTCTACATAAGGCACGAGTTGGTCGATAGTGCTTTTAAGGTTTTGCGCCTCTTTTACGATAATCACTTGGTGGTCGCTCATCATCGGGAACCGACGTGCATAGTCGATAATAGTCGGCACACTCACGTCCTGACCATAGAGTACTATCTGGTCAAATCCCTTTTGGTCTTCTTGTAATACGTGGTCTTCAATGTAATCAGAAACGATATCTATGAAATAAGGTTCTTCCCCCATCAGGAAGTAGATAGGGGCTATAATTCCTTTTTTTATGTTAGCTACAATAGTTTTTACTTCATTCATAGTGCAAAAATACAAAAAATATTCTACTTTTGCAGTATGGAAGCCCTAAATTTCAAAAACTACTCTTTTCGCCTGAAAAAAGCTGACGATAAGCTGTGGATATTCGACCTCATTCGTCGCAAGTACGTGGTACTACAACCCGAAGAATGGGTGCGCCAACACGTAGTACATTTCCTCATAGAAGAAAAAGGTTATCCAAAATCGCTTATCAATGTCGAGAAAAAGCTCTCTGTAAACGGACTCACTAAGCGTTACGACGTGGTAGTATATTCCAAAAAAGGAGTAGTGCTCTTGATAGTGGAATGCAAAGCGCCTAGCGTGACTATCACCCAACAAACATTCGACCAGATTGCACGCTATAACCTCAGCCTCAACGCCCAATACCTAATGGTCACTAACGGCATTATTCATTATTATTGCCAAATGGACTATAACCAATACAAATATATATTCTTAGCAGACCTTCCTCATTATAACGACCTCACACTATGACTCTCGCCATCGTAATACTCAACTGGAACGGCAAAACACTGTTGCAACAATTCCTCCCCTCGGTAGTACAATATACTGCCGAAGGGCAAATCTATGTGATTGACAATGCTTCCACCGACGATTCCGTCGCTTTTCTACGCTCACACTTCCCCGAAGTAACTATCCTAAAAAACCCTACTAATAGTGGGTATGCAGGGGGGTATAATCACGCTTTACAACACATTGAAGCTGATATCTACTGTCTGCTCAACTCCGATGTAAGAGTAACCGAAGGCTGGCTCACTCCCATCTTGCGCACTTTTGAAGACGAACGCATTGCCGTAGTGCAACCCAAGATAAAAGATGAAAAACGCCCCTCTTATTTCGAGTACGCAGGAGCAGCTGGGGGCTTTATCGACAAGTACGGGTTCCCGTATTGCAGAGGGAGAGTATTTGAGCGCGTAGAAGAAGATAAAGGTCAGTACAACACCCCTTCCCCCTCCCCTATATTCTGGGCATCGGGGGCGTGTTTTTTTATTCGCGCAGAAATATTCCACCTATTAGGTGGCTTCGACGAAGATTTCTTCGCACATCAAGAAGAAGTCGACTTGTGTTGGCGGGTACATCACCTCGGCAAGCAGGTAGTGTATTGCGCCGAGAGCACCATCTATCACGTGGGAGGGGCAACACTCACGGCTACCAACCCTAAGAAAACCTACCTCAACTTCCGCAACAGTCTTTTTATGTTACTGAAAAACCTCCCTTCCAAAAGCCTTTACACTACGCTCTTCCTCCGTATGGTGTTAGATGGCATTGCAGGAGTGCGTTTCCTTTTGCAGGGCAAACCGTGCTTTTTGTGGGCAATTGTGAAGGCACATCTCCATTTCTATAAAAGATTTCACTTCTTTAAAAAGAAGCGCCCTTCTCAGCTTATCACTGATTATTACCAAAAGAAATCCATTGTGTGGGAACACTTTGTTGTAGGCGATAGATAAATAAATGTCTGCTTGATATATAACAATTATCTTTTCTGTCACACTTCCCCCCTAGTGCCTATGACCTAAGGTCTATTACCTATTCCTCTTTCTTTCGCCTCGAAACCCCGTTTTTAACATTTTTAGCGTTGTTGTATCACAATATGAATCAACTATTTATACACCCTTCCTATACCAATCGTCCAAGATTCGTATAAGCTTCCTATAAGCTCTCTATAAGCTAACCCCACCCTCCTCACAGCCTTTTTTCACCAAAACTCCTCCTAACCTTCTTTTGAATTTCTCCGTTTCTTTCCGAATACTACAATCCCTCCTCTGACCTGTCCGACCCGTCCGAAAAGTTCGACCTGTCCATTCCCCTTGGTGGCATTATTGGCATTTACCCCATTTTCTAATCTGTTAATTCTCTCATTTTCTAATTTTCTAATTTTCTCATTTTCAAATTTTCTCATTTTCAAATTTGCTAATTTACTAATTGTTTTATACTTTTGCACCTGAAAACAACTTCACTATTATGAAAAGAAAAACCGTTCTCATTATTTTAGCCGTTATATTGCTAATTATCATTTTGATTATTGGTAAAAAAGCTGGTTGGTTTGGCGAAGAAAATTCTGCCATAAACGTCGAAACTCAAAAAGTAATTCCTACAACAATCATCCAAAAAGTGTCGGCTACAGGAAAAATACAACCCGAATTAGAAATCAAGCTATCGTCGGAAGTATCAGGCGAAATTATAGAACTCCCCGTAAAAGAAGGGCAAATGGTAAAAAAAGGCGACCTTTTGGTGCGCATCAACCCCGATATTTACCAATCGGTAGTAAAGCGTAGTGCTGCAAGTTTAGAAACCGTACGCGCCAGCTTACAACAGTCCAGCGCTACCCTCAAAGAAGCCGAAGAAAGCTATAAGCGCAACAAAGTGTTGTTCGATAAGGGTGTAATCTCAAAATCCGATTGGGATAAAGCTGTTTCAGCCTACGAGGTAGCTAAAGCCTCTCGCGAGTCAGCTCGTTTTAATGTACAGAGTGCAATGGCAAGCGTTTCCGAAGCCCAAGACAACCTCAAAAAAACAATTATTTATTCACCTACCGATGGCACTATTTCTAAGCTCAGCGTAGAGTTGGGCGAGCGCGTGGTAGGTACGATGCAAATGACGGGTACCGAGATTATGCGCGTGGCAAATCTTCATAATATGGAAGTGGAAGTAGATGTAAATGAGAACGATATCGTAAAAATAAGCGTAGGCGACTCGGTGAATGTCGAAGTAGATGCTTACCTAAAACGCGTGTTCAAAGGTACCGTTACCAATATCGCCAATACCGCCAATGCCACCACCAGCGCAGACCAAGTAACGAACTTCAAAGTCAAGATACACATCGAAGAAGCATCGTATAAAGACCTCTCAGAAAACAAACCGGTTGGCTATTCACCCTTCCGTCCAGGTATGACCGCAACGGTAGATATTATCACCCAAACCAAAAAAGACGCAGTTGCAGTACCTATCAGTGCCATTATTGTAAAAAAGAAATCTGAAATCGACCCTAAAACCCCTAAGGAAGAAGCCGACAAAAAGCAGGAAGCGGTGTTTGTGCTCAAAGACGGTAAAGCCGAACTCCGTGCGGTAACTACTGGCATTCAAGACAATGTGAATATCGAAATCCTTTCAGGTGTAGCTAAAGATGAAGAGATTATCACAGGACCTTATAATGTGATATCTAAGACTCTTAAGAATAATGAAAAAGTTAACAAATTAGCAAATTAGTAAATTAGAAGGAACAGAAGAATATCAAAAACTATCTGACGAAGAGAAAGAAGAAATATTTAAAATAGCAAAATATGAACGTGAAGCAAATCCTAACAATCTTTGTAATTAGTCTTCTAATATTTCTTAGTAGTTGCAATTCTATGAAAAGGCAAATAGATCCTTATCAAGAGAAAATTGGCAAGAAAGGCGATGATTACTCATTGTCTTATTATAAAAGTAAAAGGGCGTCGGTTAAAAGTATTTTAAATATTAAAATTTTTGAAGGAGACGGCTCTTTGTCAACTAGTAATTTGTATTTACATATTAATGGACTGCCTATTATTTCAAATTATAAAGAAGCTAATTTTTATCTTCTTCCTAATAGAAAATACGATGTGCAAGTCACTACTTTTTCAGGGTATAAAGGTGTGTATATAAATAATATAAAGATGAAAGAGAAAGATTCGGTAGTGCTAAATGTATATCTGAAAGAACCTGCTCTAATATTTTGTGAGTAGCACAAAATGAAGAAAGGCTATACACGCCGTGACAAATTAGCAAATTATTTTGTATAATAAATAAAAAGTATTACTTTTGCGCGAAATTTATAAAATTCTATTAGTTTATGTATTGGACGTTAGAACTTGCATCTTATTTAAGTGATGCTCCTTGGCCTGCTACTAAAGACGAGCTTATCGATTATGCTATCCGTACAGGCGCTCCTATGGAAGTGGTGGAAAACCTTCAAGAAATAGAAGACGAAGGGGATATGTATGAATCTATCGACGAAATCTGGCCTGATTACCCGTCGGAGGAAGATTACCTATGGAATGAAGATGAATATTAAAACAAAAATAAAAAGTCTCTCTGAGGAGACTTTTTTTAATTTGCAAATCAGCAAAGTAGCAGATTAGCAAATCAATATAGTGACAAATTGTCAGTTCTCGCCTTTTGGTATATTTATTGACAAACTTACAGTATGACCTTTGTCAAGGTTCTAAATTGCTTGTCGTGCTACGACTCGTGCTACGACTCGTGCTATGACCTTTGGCAAAGTTAAAAATTAATCATTAATCATTAATCATTATAATGAGCATTATCAATTCCCTTATTAAAATTTTCGTTGGCGATAAAGCCAAAAACGACCTAAAAGCAATCCAACCTATCGTTGAAAAAATAAAAACTTACGCCTCTCAGTTAGAAAATATCTCTAATGATGAGTTGCGCGCAAAAACTATTGAGTTCAAACAAAGAATAAAAGACGCTCGCGCCGAGTTCGATAATAAAATAGCCGAACTCGAAGCCCAAGCAAACGCTACCGACGATATCGACGCTAAAGAAGACCTCTATACCGAAATAGATAAACTCAACGGCGAAGCCTATCAAGTCTCCGAAAAGGTATTGAACGACATTCTTCCCGAAGCCTTCGCTACTATGAAGGAAACTACCCGTCGTTTTGCTAATAACGAAACTATTACCGTTACCGCTACCGAGCACGACCGCGAACTATCGGCTACCCACGACTATGTAACGATTGAGGGTGATAAAGCCGTGTGGAAAAACCACTGGGACGCCGCTGGTAAAGATGTTACTTGGGATATGGTACACTACGATGTACAGCTCATTGGAGGTATTGCCCTCCACCAAGGTAAGATTGCCGAAATGCAAACAGGGGAAGGTAAAACCCTCGTGGCTACCTTGCCTGTCTACCTCAATGCCCTAACGGGGAATGGGGTACACCTCGTAACCGTGAACGACTATTTGGCACGCCGAGATAGTGCCTGGATGGGACCTTTATTTGAGTTCCACGGGTTGCGTGTGGATTGTATCGACAACCACCAACCTAACTCCGAAGCGCGTCGTCGTGCTTACAATGCCGATATTACCTACGGAACTAACAACGAATTTGGTTTCGACTACCTCCGCGACAATATGGCGCACACTCCCGAAGATTTGGTGCAACGCGCTCACAACTATGCTATTGTCGATGAGGTCGATTCTGTATTGATAGACGATGCTCGTACACCACTCATCATCTCAGGTCCTACCCCTAAAGGCGAATTGCACGAGTTCAACGAACTGAAACCTTTAGTAGAAAATTTGGTAAACAAACAGCGTACTTACCTCACCAAAGTATTAGCCGATGCCCGCAAACTCATCGCCGAAGGGGATACCAAAGAAGGAGGATTCCAACTCTTGCGCGTGTATCGTGGTTTGCCTAAAAATAAAGCGCTCATCAAATTCCTCAGCGAAGAAGGAGTAAAACAACTGCTCCAAAAAACTGAAAATTACTATATGCAGGATAACAATCGCGAAATGCCAAAGGTAGATGCCGAATTGTACTTCGTGATTGATGAGAAAAACAACCAAATTGAGCTTACCGATAAAGGTTTTGCTGATATTGCCTACGATGGTGATAAAGATTTCTTTGTTTTACCTGATATTGGGGTAGAAATTGCCAATATTGAGAACCAAGGCCTTCCTATTGAAGAAGAAGCTAAACTAAAAGATAAATTATTCCAAGATTTTAGCGTAAAAAGCGAACGCATTCACACCCTTAACCAATTGCTCAAAGCCTACACTCTCTTTGAAAAAGATGTAGAGTATGTAGTAATTGATAACAAAGTGCTTATCGTCGATGAACAAACAGGTCGTATTATGGACGGTCGTCGTTATTCCGATGGTTTGCACCAAGCGATTGAAGCCAAAGAGAATGTGAAAATTGAAGCTGCTACGCAAACCTACGCGACTATTACCTTGCAAAACTACTTCCGTATGTATAGCAAGTTAGCGGGTATGACGGGTACAGCTATCACCGAGGCAGGTGAGTTCTGGGAAATCTATAAACTCGATGTAATGGAAATCCCTACGAACCGTCCTATTGCTCGTAAAGACCACAACGACCTTATCTATAAAACAAAACGCGAGAAATACAACGCCGTAATTGATGAGGTAGTAAAACTATCCGAAGCCGGTCGCCCTGTGTTGATAGGTACTACTTCTGTGGAAGTATCCGAACTCCTCAGCCGTATGCTTACAATGCGCAAGGTGAAACACAATGTGTTGAATGCGAAATTGCATAAAAAAGAAGCTGAAATCGTAGCCGAAGCCGGACATAGTGGTGTGGTAACCATCGCAACCAATATGGCGGGACGTGGTACCGACATCAAGTTAACCCCCGAAGTAAAAGCTGCAGGAGGTTTGGCAATTATAGGTACCGAACGTCACGACTCTCGCCGTGTCGATCGTCAGTTGCGCGGTCGTTCTGGTCGTCAAGGTGACCCTGGTAGCTCACTCTTCTTCGTTTCTCTCGAAGATAACCTAATGCGCCTCTTCGGTTCTGAACGTATCGCCCGACTAATGGACAGCTTAGGTCATAAAGAAGGTGATGTAATTCAGCACTCTATGATGACCAAACGCATCGAGGCAGCTCAGAAAAAGGTAGAAGAAAACAACTTCGGTATGCGTAAACGTCTGTTAGAGTACGACGACGTGATGAACGCACAACGCAAGCAAATTTATAAACGTCGTCGTCACGCTCTTGAAGGTGAACGCCTAAAAGTGGATTTGGCAAATATGATATTCGATACTTGTGAGAATATAGTAGAGAGCAACAAAGGTGGAAATAACTACAAGAATTTCACTTTCGAGCTCATCAAATATTTCTCACTGAAAACACAAATTTCAGAAGCCGAATTTGCTAAACAATCGCCAAACGACCTTACTTTCACCTTGTATCACGAAGCGCTCAAACACTATCAGGAAAAAGCTGAACGTAGTGCCGCTCAAGCCTTCCCAGTGATTAAAGAGGTATACGAAAATCCTAATAATACTTACGAGCGCATCGTCGTGCCTTTCACCGATGGCGAAAAGATGCTCAACATCGTAACCGACCTCAAAGAGGCGTACGAAACCCAAGGTAAGAAACTCGTAAGCGATTTCGAGAAGAATATTACCCTTGGCATCATCGACGAAGAGTGGAAAACGCATCTCCGCCGTATGGACGAGCTCAAACAATCAGTGCAATTAGCGGTACACGAACAGAAAGACCCGCTACTTATTTATAAGTTTGAAGCTTATCAGTTGTTCAAAGCTATGGTCGATAAGGTAAACAAAGAGATTATCTCTTTCTTGTTCAAAGCCGAATTGCCTACTCAAAATCCACCCGTACAGGAAGCCCACGCGCCACAACGCACCCGTGAGCACTACCAAACCAATAAGGAAGAAGCCCTCAACAGCGATGAAATGGCGCAACGCGCTCGTGAAGTAGGGCAACAAGCCTCACAGCGCCGTTCGGTAGTAGAGACCATCGTACGCGAACAACCTAAAATCGGTCGTAACGACAAGGTAGTAATCCAAAACATCCGCACCGGTGAACGCAAAGAGCTCAAGTTCAAACAAGCTGATCCCCTAATAAACAGCGGAGAGTGGATATTAGTATCCAATAAATAATTAACAAATTATCAACATTATACTTTGCCAAAGTTTCCTGCCCGTGTGGCTCGCACCTTTGGCAAAGTTTTTTCTTCTTAATTGTCAATTATCAATTGTCAATTGAAAATATTGTTGTACCTTTGCGCTTTAGAATACATTAGCAAATTGGCAAATTTGCTAATTTACAAATTGTATTAATGAATTTATTTGAACAATTAGGTCTTAATGAACCTATCCTCAAAGCCATCAGCGATATGGGCTTTGAAACTCCTTCTGAAATTCAGCAAAAAGCCATCCCTACTCTTTTGGCAAATGGTGCTGATATGGTAGCTTTAGCCCAAACGGGTACTGGTAAAACAGCCGCTTTTGGCTTTCCTCTCCTCCAACTCATCGATACTGATAGCCGTGTAACTCAAGGTCTTATCCTTTCACCTACACGCGAACTCTGCTTGCAAATCGCTTCTGAACTCCGCAATTATGCTAAGTATCTCCCTAAGGTAAACGTAGTGGCGGTATATGGCGGTGCAAGTATTGAGGAACAAGCGCGTAGCCTCAAAAAAGGCGCACAAATTATCGTGGCTACTCCTGGGCGTATGCAAGATATGATACGCCGTAACTTCGTAGATATCAGTCATATCAATTATTGTGTACTCGACGAAGCCGACGAAATGCTCAATATGGGCTTCTATGAAGATATTACCGCAATTCTATCGCATACCCCTCAAGAAAAAAGTACTTGGCTCTTTTCGGCTACTATGCCTAACGAGGTGGCTAAGATAGCGCGTAAGTTTATGCGTAAGCCTATCGAAATAACAGTAGGCACTCGCAATCAGGCTACTAACACCGTGCAACACGAGTATTATATAGTGAGCGGTCGCCATAGATACCAAGCCCTAAAACGCCTCGCCGATGCTAACCCCGATATCTTCTCGGTAGTGTTTTGCCGCACCAAACGCGATACACAGGCAGTAGCCGAAAAACTCATTGAAGACGGCTACAATGCCGCTGCTCTTCACGGCGATTTGAGTCAGAATCAGCGCGATTTGGTGATGAAATCCTTCCGTGCACGCCAAATACAAATGCTCGTGGCTACTGATGTCGCTGCCCGCGGTATCGATGTAGACGATATCACCCACGTAATTCACTACCAATTACCCGACGAAATAGAAACCTACAACCACCGCAGTGGACGTACAGGTCGTGCTGGTAAATCGGGAATTTCGATGGTGATTTTGCCAAAAAGTGAGGTGAAGAAAATTAAAACTATCGAAAAGATGATAGGGCAACCTTTTGAGCAGAAACAATTGCCGTCGGGTATGGAAATCTGTGAGATACAGCTCTATCACTTGGCTAACAACCTCAAAAATACAGAAGTAAACCCTGCCATCGACGATTATTTGCCAGCTATCTATAAAGAACTGCAGGAAGTAAACCGTGAAGAGCTTATCAAAAAAATATTCTCAGTAGAGTTTACGCGTTTCTTCAATTATTATAAAAATGCTGAAAATTTATCGGTAGAGAACGAGCGCGAAAGCCGCAGTGGGGGAAGTAGCGATGAAGTGCGCTATTTCATCAACATAGGTGAGCGCGATGGCTACGACTGGAAATCTCTCAAAGATTTCCTCAAAGCAACCCTTAATTTAGGTCGTGATGATGTTTTCAAAGTAGATGTAAAGAATAGCTTTTCTTTCTTCAATACCGATGCCGATCTTTCCGATTTGGTGATGAGTACCTTTACCGACTTCCAAATGGACGGTCGCTTCATCAATGTAGAACTCTCTACCAAAGGAGCTGGCAGAGACCGTGGCGGACGCAAACGCGGAAATGATGGCGGTAGAAAACACGGCAACGATGAGGGTAGAAGTCACAAAAAAGGACAAAGAGAAAGTCGCAAACAAAAAACCGCCGAAGCTCTCCAACAGGCTTTTAAAAAGAAGAAAAAACGTAAATAATGTTAGAATACCTTATAGAAACGGATAAGCAACTGCTCTGTTCCCTCAATAGTTGGGGGACGCCCAAAGCCGATAGCCTTTGGCTACTCATTACCAATGAACTCTCGTCTATCCCTCTCTATGCTTTCTTGTTATACTTGTGTTTCAAGTATTCCCATTGGAAAAGAGTGTTGCTCATCTTGCTATTTATCGCTCTTCTCATTACCACCACCGACCAGTTGGCGAACGTTTTCAAATACGGATTCCAGCGCTTGCGCCCTTGTCACGATGAGAGTCTTATCGGACAAATGCGAATGGTGATTTGCGGTGGTAAGTATGGTTTTTTTTCAGCACACGCCGCCAATACAATGGCAATAGCCGTATTTTTTAGTTACTTGCTTAGGAAAAACGCCCGATATATCGTTACTCTATTGCTCTGCTGGTCAGTGATTGTAAGTTATAGCCGTATTTATTTAGGCGTGCATTTCCCAGGTGATGTATTGGTAGGTTGGATCTTTGGAATACTCTTAGCTACCCTTTATTATTTTCTTTTTCTATTTGTGGAAAAGAAGTTAAAAAGCCCCCGAACCCCCGAAGGGGGACAATCCTCAAAGGCCACCTAAACTTGTTGCCTATTACTCACATATCCAGCTCTGAGTTCTCGCTAGCTTTACCTCTTATCTCTTACCTAAACAAAATGAAAGAAGATTTCTTACACTACCTATGGAAATACAAAAAAGTACCTCTCAACGCTGTACTTACTACGGGAGAGCGCTTGCAAATTCTCTCATTTGGCGAGTATAATTCTCTTTCAGGTCCCGATTTCCAAAGTGCCCAACTGCTTATAGGTGAGCAGCAATGGGCAGGTAATGTAGAAATGCATCTCAAATCATCGCATTGGTATGTGCACGGTCACGAGAGTGATCCTGCCTATCGCAATGTGATTCTGCACGTAGTTTGGGAACACGATATAGAAGTATTCGATGCTAATAACCAGCCTATTCCCACTTTAGAACTCCGAGGTCTTATCTCCCCCGAACTCTTAGAGCGATACAATACGACTGTAGCCTCACACTACCAGTTTATTCCTTGTGAGAAAGAATATACCACCGTACCTGCCATTACTTTGCTTTCGTGGAATGAGCGTCTGTTAGTAGAACGTTTAGAAGAAAAAGCTACTGCGGTAAATGAGCTGTGGAAAGCTGCCAATTTCGATTGGGAGAAAGTACTTTTTTGTATGCTTCTCAAGTCTTTCGGAGGGACTGTAAACGGTGAAGCCTTCCTGCAATTGGGCAAACATCTCGATTTTAGTATTATTCGCAAAGAGCGTTCACACCCCTTACATTTAGAAGCACTACTATTGGGGCAAGCAGGCTTACTCCCTCAAGAAACTGAACTCTCCTACCCTCGTGAACTCTTGCAAAATTATCACTACCTACAACAGAAATACAATCTCTCTGCACCCGTAGTAAAAATACATTTCACCGGTTTGCGTCCGCAAGGTTTTCCCACTATCCGGCTCTCGCAACTCGCACAGCTATATGAACTAAATGAAGGTTTATTTTCACAAATCCTTGAAGTGAATGATTTCAAAAGTATCCAAAAACTCTTTTCGGTAGGAGTCTCCGACTTTTGGGAAACCCACTATACCTTTACAAAGACTTCTAAAAAAGTAAAAAAGCCTATTAGTGCAAGCCTTATTACACTTATTTGGATAAATGTATTCATTCCACTCAAATATACCTATTACCAGAGTTTAGGCAAGGATGTGAGCGAATCTCTCATTGAAGAACTCAAAACAATGACAGCCGAGAGCAACAGCATTATCACCCAATATCAACAATTAGGAGTCTCTGTTACTACAGCTTTTGATACCCAAGTACTTCTACAACAATACAAACACTATTGCCAGTCCAAACGCTGTTTAGATTGTGCTATAGGGATTTCTTTGTTAGGGAGGAAATAAATAACAAAGTAGGATTTAAAAAAGTCTCCAAATCAACTTCTCATCACAAACCTTATCAAAGTCCTTGGACTTACTCACATACCCAGCTTTACTTGTTACCTATTACCTGTTAACTGATGTAGCGCTTCGTTATAAGCACTCTCAAAAGCGAGCAGGTTAATACCCGTAGAGAGGTGTTGGGCTTGGAAGAAGGAGAGGAGTTTTTCAGTAGGAAGATAGTCTCCATAACCTTTGATAGCACTATAAAAACGCGTAGCGCCAGCTTGGTAGGCAGTAGCTAAACTGCTAATAGTAATGCCTTGTTTTGCAATAGCAGGCAGTTCGTCGTCTAAGAGCAGAATTTTAGTTTGGGTATTTGAAAAATCTAAATCTTTGGTTAAGGAGAGGAGGCTGGCTTTGAGGGCAAGACCATAAAAACCAACAGCCAATAAAGATTGTAAATAATCCTCATTGGCTATCGTTACACATTCTATGAGTTGTATGTTACTGTTTGTCATAAAAGTTCTTGCATTGAATGGATAACGCTATCGGCTTGACTTAAATCTTGTCCGCCTGAAAGGGGATTCTGGAAGCCTACACACTGCATATTAGCACTTTTAGCTGCTTTTACCCCATTGGTACTGTCTTCTATCACTGTAAATTGTGTTGCTGGCAAGTGGTACCATTGGGCTACCTTTAGGAATATTTCGGGATTAGGTTTGCTGTATTGCACATCATCTCCGCTCATCATTACTTCAAAATAGTGTGCTATATTTGTTTGCTGAGTAAAAATATCGATGAGTTTGCGCGCAGAAGAAGAAGCCAGTGATAGGTGCTTTCCTTCATTCTTAAATTTCTCTAACACTTCTTTTACGTGAGGTACTAAGGAAACTTTCACTTCGGGTAATCGTTTGAAAAAGTAATCACGGTGAAACTGCATTAGCTCCTCTACACTTTCTGTGCGCTGGGCATCGCGTTTTACCTTTTCCCACATTGGGAAAGCCGACATACCTGTGAGAGTTTGTATATACGCCTTGTCAAACGGAATGCCTTTCAGCTGAAAAGTCTCATAAATAATCTCTTGGTGCATTGGTTCACTGTCTAATAGCACCCCGTCCATATCAAAGATAATATAGTTGTTAGTCATTAGTCGTTAGATTTGAGTTGCCGTCTAAAGTCTTTTAGAAAAACATTACCTATTCCTATAATGAGTCCTACAAACGTCCAAATGGCAATAATCATCATTCGTTTAGGTTTAGACCGTTCGTTAGGTACGCTCACAGGCTCAATAATGGTAAATATTGGTTGGTCTTCCTTCATCTTAATACGTTTGGTTTCAAGTTGCTTAGCTAATTCAGTATATACATTAAAAGCTAAATTATACTCAGCTTGTAGTTGTTGCAAACGCGTTTGAGGCAAATTGCTAAAAAGGTCACGATTGCGGTCTTGGAAACCTGCCACAGCGTATTGCTTTGCCTTAAAATCTTTTTCAGCTTCGATAAAACGTTGTTGTACAAAGTCGAACTCTTCTTTTGCTTTTTGCAATTTAAACTCAGTTACTGTTTCTTGCAATAACTGTTGCGCACTTTGCAACATTTGTGCCGCAGGAAGTGCTTCGGGCATTGCATACGATAGCGTAATATAACCCTCTTTTTCATTTAAATTCAACTTAATATTATTATCGATACTATTAAGGATAGCTCTCTCCTCTCTACTAATACTCGTAATATGAGTGGTGTCTTGTATCTTAATAGACGGTTCAGAAGGATTTGAACGGAAAATACTCATCACACTGCTCCAAATGCTCGGTTTCGCATAGCTTTTACAATATTGCTCATAGGTAATTGGATTAGGAATATCTGAAAATGTAAGCTTCGTCTGTGCTAATTTCTTTTTAAACGGAACACTTTCAATAATCTTGGAGTAGGTAGTAAGCGGAATAGCATCTGCATTGTTTCCTCCTAAATTAATCCCTGCCATAGCTGCAAGTCCTCCCAATCCTCCTGTCGATTTGCTATCAGTTGCTTGTGGTACCATAATAGTGGTAGCGGTGTATTCTTTAGCCGAAAATAAGGCTACTAATATCCCTATGACCATAAATATCAACGTAAATACAGTGATTGATTTCTTAGCTCTCCAAAGCTTATTGATAAGCTGTAACAAATCAATTTCATCTTCTTCTCTTATCGTATTATGATGATTATTTTCCATACTTATTTTTTAAAAGCACTGTAAATTAACACTCCCATAGTAGTAATAGCCGAAATGATACCCACCGTTTCTCCCGTTGTAAGGCGTTGTTTTTCGGGTTTTGAAGGTACTATAATGATAGCCCCAGGCTCTATTTTGGGGTAGTTTTTAAAGAATAGAGAGGTGCGCGTCGCCTTTATATCTCCATTGGCATACATCACATAAATAGCACTCCTCTTCGCTCTGCTGGCAAAGCCTCCTGCACTACTGACATACTGATGTATAGAAGCTCCTTTTTCATAACGCACTAATGAAGGCGCTAATACTTCTCCTCTAATTTCCACAGTTTGTTTTTCTGAAGGGACTAATAACATATCTCCATCATTGAGCAAGAGGTCATATTTGCTGTGTTTTCGGTTTAATATCTTTTTTACATCAAGCCCTATGCGATATTCATTACTTTTTTTAGCTACTCTTCTCAATGTTTTATTCGAAGTGCTACTGCTCGTGTCATTCTCAATCTCAATGAGTTCTTTTAAGAAATCCTCTTGCTGAATATCTCCTTCATCTGTCTTCTTTCTCACAAGCGTAAGTCCTTCTTTATAGGCAAAGGGAGTAAAACCGCCCACACGCTCTAATAAATCCGAAACACGTTCGTCTTTAGATTGAATACTATAAACACCTGGGTAAAGCACTTCTCCCATTACCGTTACAGTTTGCATAGGAGTAAATCCTTTGATATAACGTACCGATACTACATCGTTAGGTTGCAAGGTAAGTCGTTCTCCTTGGGGCTCTAACTGATGGTTAGACGATACTTTAAAGGCTTGACTTAGTTTCTGAAAATTACCATCGTTAGTTTCTCTAAATACCTCAATCATCGAAGGGTCTGCACCATTAGCTAAACCACCTGCCAACGAAATCACGTCTTCCACTGTCATATTGTCCATAAAAGGTAATTCTTTAGGCTTATTTACAGCTCCTTCTACCTTTACAAAGCGTTTGTACTGAAGAGAATCTCTGTAGAAAATATGAATACTATCATTGTCTTTTAGCGGAATATCATTTTTCTTTTCTATGAGGTCTTTTACCGAAAAACTAAGTGTTTGGTAATCCACGCGGTTTTCAGTGCGGAAGATAAGACCTCTATTCAAGGAAGCATCTTTTCTCACACCGTTAGCTCTGTTGAGTAAGTCGTAAGCCGTCATCCCCTCTTTAAACTCGTATACCCCAGGCTGATATACCGCTCCGCCTATACTGAGCCTATTATGGTATTCATCAGTAATAGCGTGTACATTTAGGCGGTCACCATTTTGCATTTTTACTTTTGAAATATCAGCAAAAGGAATCTCTTTTACTTCTCGTTTAGCATCTTTAATGCGCTCCAACACCAAAGTATTGGTAAAAGCATCAGAGGTAAAACCTCCAAAGAAGGTGATGAGGTTCGCCAGCGTCTCATTGTCTAAAGTTTCATAAAAACCACGTCGTTTTACTTTCCCGTCCACCCATACGCGGTTTTTATATGGAGGTACAATAATCACATCTTGGTCTTTAAGACCTATATTGCCTTTTTCTGAACCATTTATTAGGAAATTATACACGTCAAAAGTAGCAACTTTTTTACCTCCACGAAAGATGTTTATTTCCCTAAACGAACCGCTTTCCGAAGGGCCTCCACAAGCATATAATGCGTTAAGCACTGTTGAAAGCGAACTAAGCGAATAAGTTCCAGGAACTGTCACTTCGCCTATGATATTCACCTTTACTGTACGCACCTGACTGATAGTTACTCCTGTATAAATTTTCGCATAACTACCCTCAGGAGCCGAAATACCAGAATAAATGCGCTTGAGCTGTGAATTAATCTTAGCTTTCACTTCACTGAACGAAAGTCCTCCCACGTGAATGCGCCCGATACCATTTAGGAATATATTCCCCTCAGCATCTACTTTTTGCTTAAAAGAACCTTCTGTCGCCCCCCAAACTTCCACGAGTAGTTCATCACCAGGACCTACTTGATAGTTGTCGGGAGTTGCCATATTGAGATTAGGAGTAAAAGATATTTTAGGATTCTTGAAGAAACTCATTCCAAATATAGAATCCTTTTTCTGTTTAGTAGCGATAGAATCTTTACTTTCTTTGCCGGTATAACCAAAAATATCATCACCTTCAGCTGGGCGTCTACCTGTTTTTGTGTTTTCTTTAAGTTTGTTTTTTATATCAGAAGAAGTACTGAGTTGCATAATGCGCTGCTTGAGCTTCATTACTTGCGTTTCTTGCATACCACGACTGCGAGCCAAAGCAACGAATTGGTCTAATGAATAACCTTGTGCTTGAGCGCGATCCCAATAATTTTTAATCTGTGCATCACTCAAGTTATCCACATTCACAGTAGTGATATCCACATTGTTATAGGTAGCATTAGGAGAGGTCACCTGTGCTACTACTTGAGAGATAACTAAAAGTAAGTATATAATAAGTAATTTAATCTTCAACATTATTGCATAATTGATTTTGGGGCAAAGATACAAAACTATTAGCAATTAGCAATCAAGATATTGTTTTTTTAGTCCACTCCTGTTAATTCTCCTACTCTCCCTCCAACTCGTCTTCCCCCGTCCAAGCAGTCCCACAACTTCAAACAACAAAAAAAGAGCAATTCTTTATCAGAATTGCTCTTTATAAGAAGGCGGCGACATACTCTCCCACAACAAGTGTAGTACCATCTGCGCTAAAAGGTTTAACTGCTCTGTTCGGAATGGTAAGAGGTGAGACCTTTGACTATAACCACCTTAAACTTTTTAGACCTTAGGTTGTGCAACTCAGAACTAATACCTGATGCCTGTGGCCTAATGCCTTGATATTTTAACATATAGGGATAAAAAACATATTTTCTCAATTGACAATTGATAATTAATAATTAACAATTGTTGTAATGCTAACGCTCTTTAAAAGAATCTCTACGCGCGAAAAGTCTACGGGTGATTAGTATTACTCGGCTATGATGTTACCACCTTTACACCTGTAACCTATCAACGTGGTCATCTCCCACGACCCTTAAAAGAAATCTCATCTTGTGGCGGGTTTCGTACTTATATGCCTTCAGCACTTATCCCATCCGCACTTAGCTACTCTGCTATGCCCTTGGCAAGACAACAGATACACCAGCGGTGCGTCCAACTCGGTCCTCTCGTACTAGAGTCAGATCCACGCAAATTTCTAACGCCCACAGTAGATAGAGACCGAACTGTCTCACGACGT
>ERZ773100.430-NODE-430-length-21607-cov-5.300854_pt1 | contig 21607 bp, 19 predicted proteins | sample MGYA00511119_ERZ773100 | MGnify/ENA primary metagenome ERZ773100 (study PRJEB29015, sample SAMEA2738000) | human oral metagenome | biome: human oral; feature: human-associated habitat; material: dental | place: China | collected 2111 ...
GACGGTAATGCAAGACGTCAGTTTGTTCCCACAAACTGCGCTTGCTCCCCCGCCCTGTCCGGACGTGTGAGAGGGCCGTAATCACATCCGTTCTCATCGCCCCCAACCATAGAATAAGCACCACAAAAAAGACCTATCCACATGAAAAGACACCCTAAAAGGGAAGACAAGAAGACAAACAAGACCGCCTTTATCAAGGTCAGATGCACGGCCGAGGAGAAGGAGCGGATCCGTTCGAGAGCCACGAACGCGGGGCGGAAATACTCCGACTACTGCCGCGAGATGTTACTGGGTGGATCCGTCATCGCCGTTCCTCCGATGGGTGACAACGAGAAGGAGGCGCTCGCCATCCTCCGTCAGACAGCGCTATTCTACGCGCACATTTCTAACCTGATTAAGGTCAAGGACGCCTCCTGGGTAGATGCGACGAAGGCACTCGCCACCTATGCCAAGATCGCTTTTAAGCGGTTCTTCAGCCCCCATCCGCTCTGCGTTCACACACTTCCAAGCCGAAAGCCAAATCGAGAGAATCGCATCAAAAACGCCTGTCTTTCAAATAGTCATAGTAACATTGCAGCCTCAAATGACAAGCGCTCTTTATTTGTGCAGATTCTAGCAACCCCAAGCGCTTCGCTCGTTTCCACTTCGTTACCCGTCCAATGCCTACGACCGACTAACTTCTTCTTTTGCAGAGGGATATTTCCGAATAGTTTTCTACGTGATCAAAATTTGATCACGAATGACCTGACGTATGTTTCGCTTGCGCCTCGCACTCTGAATGCTGCGCTTTGGCGCCAAAGCGACGACCCGTCGGCGCGGTCCTTTGCCCATGATGGGTTCGGAGTTGGTGATCTGTAACTGCCTTTTTGTCTACTTTTGCGCACAAATCAATCGAAAGTGTGCAGTGTCCGTGTCTATTTCTGTCTCCAAAACGCGTGAAGTATTGGTTGACGTAGCCCGTCAACTCTTTGCCCGCATGGGCTTCCAAAACACCACGATGAACGATATAGCCCAAGCCTCGCAAAAGGGCCGCCGCACACTTTACACCTACTTCAAAAGCAAAGACGACGTCTTTGACGCCGTCGTCGAGGCCGAGCTCGATAAGCTCGTCGACTCCCTCCTCGAGGTGGCCGCGCGCCGACTGCCAGCCGATAGAAAGCTGATCACATACATCTATATGCGTCTCCACGCCGTCAAGGCCATCGTCTTTCGCAATGGCACACTCCGCGCTGCCTTCTTTCGCGACATCTGGCGCGTGGAGAAGGCTCGCAAGAAATTCGATCTCCGAGAGACGGAAATCCTGCGCGACATCCTCAACGACGGCGTCAACGAGGGCCTCTTCTCCATCACCGACATCGACATGACGGCCTACATCATCCATCACGCCCTCAAAGGCCTCGAAGTACCCTACATCCGCGGTCACATCAACGGGTGGGGCAAGAGTAAAGGCATCGAGCGGCAGAACGTTCTGAACATCATCTTCAATGGCATCAAAGTCAAGCACAATGTATATTAACACGACCGGGTACTACATCCCCAAACAACGGATACCCAACTCGTACTACACCGAAAAGACCGGCCTCACGGACGACTGGATCGTCCAGCGCACCGGCATCCACACACGCTCCCGCGCTGCGGCCGATGAAAACATTAACACGATGGGGCTCGAGGCCATCCACGACGCCCTGCCCCGTCTCCCCTACGACATCCGCGAGGTAGACCTCCTCATCGCCGCCACCTACTCCCCCTACGACACCGTCGGCACCGCCGCCCACGTCGCCCAGCACCACTACGCCATCCCCCACGCCAAAGCCTTCACGCTCTCCTCCGCTTGTTCATCGTTTATCAACGCGCTCGAGGTCGTCGAAGGCTATTTTGCAATGGGCAAGGCCCACCGTGCGCTCATCATCGGCGGCGATAAGAACACGGCCTACAGCAACGAGGACGATCCCAAGTCGGGCCACCTCTGGGGCGACGCCGCCGTCGCCTTTTTCCTCTCCAACGAACGCATAGCGGACACAGACGCCGAAGTCCTCGAGGTCTACACCGAAGCCCTCGGCACCATCGGCAAAGGCCCTGAAAGCATCCAGCTTCGGCCCCGCGACGGCGGCATACGCATGCCCGAAGGCAAGGACGTCTTCCTGCAAGCCTGCACCTACATGCCGCAGAACGCCCTCCGCCTGCTTACGCACCACGGCTACACGTTCGACGACCTCAGCTACTTCATCGGCCACCAAGCCAACATGCGCATCCTCAAGAACATCGCCACCAGCAACAGTATCCCCGAGGAGAAGATCCTCAGCAACATTGCTGAACTCGGCAACACCGGCTCGGCTAGCTCCGCCCTCGTCTACGCCCAAAACCGCGAACGCTTCCAGGCGGGCGACCTTGTCTGCCTCAGCGTCTTCGGTGGCGGATACTCCGCCGGTGCCACGCTGATCAAAGTATGATCCCGTGCACCCGGGTATAATCCTATGTACCCGGTCAACTTCCCCGGCCCCGGTGGGGCCTTGATCTTCTTTTGCTTCTTTTCTTCCATCAAGGGAAGAAAAGAAGAATCCCACTACGATTAACCCCCAAAACGACGTATAACAATGAAATTATTAGAAGGAAAAGTCGCCCTCGTCACGGGCGCCGCACGCGGCATTGGTAAAGCCATCGCCCTGCGTTTCGCTTCGGAAGGAGCAGACATCGCATTCACCGACCTCGCCATCGACGACAACGGTCGCGCCACAGAAGAAGAGATCCGTGCCCTCGGCGTACGCGTAAAAGGCTACGCATCGAACGCCGCCAACTTCGACGAAGCCCATAAGACCGTCGAGGAAGTGGTGAAGGACTTCGGCGGTCTCGACATCCTCGTCAACAACGCCGGCATCACCAAAGACGGCCTGATGCTGCGCATGAGCGAGGCCCAGTGGGACGCCGTGATCGCCGTCAACCTCAAGTCAGCCTTCAACTTTGTTCACGCCTGTGTACCCGTGATGATGCGTCGTCGCGGCGGCAGCATCATCAATATGGCCTCCGTCGTGGGCGTCCACGGCAACGCCGGCCAAGCCAACTATGCCGCCTCGAAAGCCGGAATGATCGCCCTGGCCAAGTCCGTAGCCCAAGAGATGGGACCGAAAGGCATCCGCGCCAACGCCATCGCTCCGGGCTTTATCGAGACAGCCATGACGGAAGCCCTGCCCGACAGCGTACGTGAAGAATGGAAGAAGAAGATCCCGCTTCGTCGCGGCGGCACCCCGGACGACGTAGCCGACGTAGCCGTGTTCCTTGCCTCCCATCTTTCGTCCTACGTCTCTGGTCAGGTGATCCAGGTCGATGGTGGCATGAACATGTAAGTATCCGCAGCGCATCGATTGTATAGAGAGAGGGGGAAAGCCGTAACGGCTCCGCTCCCTCTCTTGCGTTATTCATACACGTAGCAGTAGAAATATGTCCAAGCTCAACATTGACCAAAAGACGGTCATCGAACTGTTCTCCGATAAGCGGTCGGACTTTTTGATCCCCGACTATCAGCGTCCCTATGCCTGGAGCGAAAGCGAATGTCAGACCCTATGGGACGACCTTTTCGCCTTCGCCATTCCGGACAACAACATCGAGCGCTTTAATGATGATTCCGACGAATACTACCTCGGCCCCATCGTAACCTTTGAAAACAGACAAGGAAAACAAGAGGTCATCGACGGACAGCAGCGCCTCACCACTTTGCTGCTCCTGTTGCGTGCCTTTTATGAAAGGTCTTTCAACCAAGAGGATCAGCAGACGAAGAAGATGCGGGAAATGATCGAGCAGTGCATATGGAAGACCAATGCGTTTAAGGAGGCGAACAAAAACGCACTCAAGATCGACTCCGAGGTGGCCACGGATGAAGACAAGGGCGAGTTCCTTGAGATCCTGAAAAGTGGTCAGGTAGACGATGGATTCAAAAGCCGCTATGCCGAGAACTACCGCTTCTTTGAGAAGAAGATCGATACCTTTTTGAGCAACTATCCGAGCTATTTCCGCTACCTGCCTGTGCGTATTCTGAATAACTGCATCCTGCTGCCCATCGAGGCCGATAACCAGGACTCCGCGTTACAGATCTTCTCCACACTCAACGATCGCGGCAAACCACTCTCGGACGCCGATATTTTCAAAGCGCAGTGCTACAAACACTACGCGGCCATGGGGCTGAAGGACGTCTTTATCGAACGATGGAAACGGTTGGAGGAGTTCGCCTCATCTACCTTCAAGGAGTCTGTCGACGGATCGCCGATGGATGAACTCTTCACGCGCTACATGTACTATCTGCGCGCCATGCAGGGCAATACAAATACGTCGACGGAGGCCCTTCGTAAGTTCTACGAGCGGGACAATTACCGCATTCTCAAAGCAGAGCAGACGCTCGACGATCTCGAAGCGTTGGCCGACTTTTGGAGCGATGTGCGCACCCAAAACAAGGAGCGCTTCTCAGACAAGATCCTCCGCCGCCTCTTCGTGTTGAACCATGCCCCCAACGGGATGTGGACCTACCTCACCTCAGTCTATTTCCTGCATCACCGTCAGCCAGACGGCCTACTGGAGGAGGCACCGTTCTTCCAATTTCTCGAGCGGATCACCGCCTTCATTTGGGCGTACACGTTGACCAACCCGGGTGTGAACGCGCTCCGTACGCCAGCCTTTCAGGAGATGGTGCAGACTGTCCGGGGAGCGGAGGTGACGTTCGTCAATTTCCGCTTCGAGCGGGAGAACTTTGTCAGTGTGTACAATAACTATCGGTTCCATAATCAGCGGCAGATCACGAAATCAATGCTTGCGTGGTGGGCCTTTCAGTTCGACGAGCAAGAACTGTTAGACCTCGGCTGTAGCTTCCACATCGAACATATCTACGCTCGCAATCGCGCGGAGGCGCAACCCTCATCGACCATACAGCAACGAATCGAACTGCTCGGAAACAAGTCGTTGCTGGAGCAACGCATCAACATCCGTGCTTCGGACTATCGCTTTGCCGACAAAGCCGCCCTCTACAAAGGTCGGCAGACAGGTAAAAGCAAGACGAGTAAAGGTAAGACGAGTAAAGGCAAAAACGGTACGCGGATCTATGAGCTGCTCGAGATGGCTGATCGACAGACGGACTTCACCGAGGACGACATTGTCCTCCGTAACGAACGCATCTTAAACGGCTTCATCGATTATCTTGATCGGTGTGGCCTATTGAAGGGATGATCTGAGTTATTCGCGGTTGAGCTTATCGCCAAACGGCGGAGGTCTCCTGCAACTTGCGGGAGCTTATTGTAGGCGTACGAAGATCTCCAGCAATTTGCGGGAGCTTATTGTAGGCGTACGAAGATCTCCTGCAACTTGCGGGAGCTTATTGTAGGCGTACGAAGATCTCCTGCAATTTGCGGGAGCTTATTGTAGGCGTACGAACGTCTCCTGCAACTTGCGGGAGCTTATTGTAGGCGTACGAAGATCTCCTGCAACTTGCGGGAGCTTATTGTAGGTGTACGAAGATCTCCAGCAATTTACGAGAGCTTATCGTAGGTGTATGAAGATCAACCCATATTGCCCCCAACCACCCAATGTATCTATCTAACGAAACGAATATGCAAGTCATTTACGAAGACAATCACCTGATCGCCGTCAGCAAGACGTGCCACGAGATCGTGCAGGGCGATAAGACAGGCGATCCCTCGCTGAGTTAAAAGCGCAGGGGTTGACTCTCGCGGATGAGCTGCGGGAGTGGATCAGAGAGAAGTATGCCAAGCCGGGCAACGTGTTCGTCGGCGTTGTGCATCGCCTCGATCGACCGGTCACGGGCGCCGTCGTCTTTGCCAAGACCAGCAAGGGACTGGCGCGTATGAATGCGCTTTTTCGCGACGGTGGCGTCCGTAAGACGTACTGGGCCATCGTGCGCCAACGACCGACGGAGCCAGAGGGCGTGCTCGTCGACTGGCTTTGGCGCAACGAGCGACAGAACAAAAGCTACGTCTGCAAGTCCGACCGGCCAGGCGCACGTCGCGCCGAGCTTCATTATCGTCTGCTGGCCTCCTCGGACCGCTATCACCTGCTGGAGATCGACCTCCGTACGGGCCGCCATCATCAGATCCGTTGCCAGTTGGCACACATGGGTTGCTCGATCAAGGGCGACCTGAAGTATGGTGCCGAACGCTCCAATCCGGACGGCGGCATCAGTCTGCATGCGCGCCGCATCGCCTTCACGCACCCCGTCTCGGGACGATCTGTCGAGATCATCGCTCCCGTGCCCGCTGGCGACGCGCTCTGGAAGGCGCTATCGGAAGGAATGATGTAAGGGGGGAGAATTTATCTTTGTGCTCATTCGTCGGACAGGGGGTGTCGGGGGGGCGTTGCTCCCAGCCCTCGCATCCTTTTTCCTTCCTTCGATGGAAGACGAAGATCAAGGCGATGATCGCCATCTTTTCTTATTAGATACGTTCTCACATCTGACTTTATTCACTTCTAAAATAGGAACCTCATGGAAAATCAAACTGTATTGCCGCGCCGTGTGCGCGCAAAGTTTTCCACGTTTGTAAAAACGCTGACGGCGATAGTGCTCGTGGCGAACGTGGCGTATATGTGTCTGTTATTGCCGGGAGCAAGTCTTTCGATATGGCTTGTTTGGGGCGGAGTTATCGGTTTGATGTTTGTGTTTGCTGGTCTTTCGCCGGTATGGTTTGAGGAGCACGAGGATCGATATGTGTTGCGCTTGGAGGCGAAGACCTTGACCTTCGATAAGGGGGTGTATGTAGCGACTCCGATCAGCAAGGAAGACTTAGAGGGTGCGATTCCTCTGTTCGCGTCGAGCGGCTTCTATGGGTTCACGGGATGGTTCTGGAGTCGTCGGATGGGGCGCTTCCGTTGCTTTGCATCGGACTTGGAGGCGCCACTCTTACGTATCCATCGCCCGGGCGAGGAGCGCGGTGGCGTGGTTGTGAACGGTTGACGAGACGTTGTTAGGCCGAAAGGCTTGTGATAGAAGTTCGGATGGAGCTTTCCTGGAATGGGGAGACTATCCGAACTTTTTTGTTGTGCGTGTACGCCCCGAGGAGAAGGAGGTCACCCCAGGCTTACAGCAGGGGAGAGAAGAGGCGGAGGAAGGACTCGATGAGTCGGAGGTGGAAGGGGCGACGGGCCCAGTTGTAGGCGCGGACGGGGACGCAGGAGCGGAGGTCGTCCATGTACATCCGGCGGAGACTTTCCGCGAAGGGACGATGGTACACGAAGGCGTTGATCTCAAAGTTGTGCTCGAAGCTGCGGAAGTCGAAGTTGGCGGACCCTATGCAGGCGATTTCGTCGTCCGACACGAGGAGCTTGGAGTGCAAGAAGCCCGCGCGATAGAAGTACACCTTGACGCCGGCGCGGAGCATGTCGTCGAGATAAGAATGCGAGGCGAGATGGGCGCTCCGGGTGTCGGATCGCTCGGGGAGCATGAGGCGCACATCCACACCGCCCAGCGCGGCGGTCTGTAGCGCTTGGGTGAGGCCCTCGGTGGGTAGGAAGTAGGGGGTCTGAATGTAGAGGTAGCGCTTGGCGTTGGTGATGCAGAAGATGAACGCCTGTAACAGGATCCGCCAGCGCCCGGTGGGACCGCCGGAGAAGATCTGCATGAGGTTATCGTCGTAAAATTTCTCGTCCGGATAGTAGTCTTTGCCCTTGATGAGCTGGCGGGTGACGACATACCAGTCGATGAGGAAGGACGATTGCAGGCCGTGGACTCCCTTCCCTTCGATGCGGAAGTGCGTGTCGCGCCAGACGCCCCATGACACGCCGCGGAGGTAGCGATCGGCGATGTTCATGCCACCCATAAAGCCGATGCGGCCGTCGATGATGGCGACTTTCCGATGGTTACGGTAGTTGACTTTGCTGGTGAAGAGTGGGAAGACGACCCGCAGGAAGGGGTGGGCCTCAATGCCCGCGTTGCGCATGGTATCGAAGAAACGGTGAGGCACGCTCCAGCTGCCGACGTCGTCATACAGCACCCGCACCTCCACGCCGGCCCGGGCGCGTTCGATGAGCACTTGGCGCACGCAGCGCCCGATCTCGTCGTCGGCTATGATATAGTATTGCAGATGGATGTGGTGGTGTGCGCTGCGGAGTGCCTCGAGGAAGGCGGTGAATTTTTCCTGGCCAGAGGTGTATATGTCGATGTGGCTGCCGTAGAGGAGCGGCGTGCGACCGTTCCGATTGAGCATGCGCATTAGCGGACGATAAGCGGGCGGTACGTTCACCTTATCTTGACGTGGTCCGCCGGCGCTCAAGGGGCGCATAATGCGGCGATAGGTGCGTCGGGAGATGATTCGGCGACGGCGATTGTCTTGCCCGAAGAAAAAATAGAAGACGAGACCAATGCCCGGCAGGGTGAGGAGGACAATGATCCAAGGAATGGTCTTCAGCGGGTTGCGGTTCTCCAACAAGATTACGAGGGCAAGACCCAACATGGAGAGGAAGTACAGGCTGAAGAAGGTGACACCAAGGGCCGTATGTATGGGGAAGTCAATCATGAATTGCGGGTGGTGCTTGTTCCGAGCGTAAAAGTACGCCGAAAGCCTTAATCGGGGCGCTTTAGTAGGATAAGGCTCTAATAAGACGTGAGTTCGATGAAGGCCATCCTACGATGGCCTGAGGAACGTGAGCCGAAAAAGTTTGTGGCAGGTGATTTCCTCCAGAAAATCGCACATCGAACTCACGCGTTTTTGAGGGTAAACGGAGGAGTGTAAGGGGGAAGTCAGAGGTAAATGTGCTTCACGTTTTTAGCGCGCGCTGATTTCGAATGGCTCGGAGCGTGTGATTTTAGATGAGCCAATAGCGGCGGGCGGCAAAGGCGCGGTAGGCGAGGACGACCATCTCGGCCAGAATGAGCGCCCCGGCGTAGAGGTAGATGGAGTTGAGGTGGAGGGTGATCATCACCGAGTAGCAGATAAGTAGTGCGACGGTGGAGCAGATGACGCTGACGTTGAAGGGGCGTTGATGGCCGAAGGCGACCAGCACGGAGGTGCCGAGAAAGACCGAAAAGCCGGAGCAGGTCAGCTGGACGCAGAGCATACGTAGTAGCGCGGTGGCCTCGGTCAGCTCGCCGTGGGAGAGGATGCGGACAATGGGATCGGCGAAGGTGAAGAGCGCAGCGGCGACACCGAACACGAGGAGCGTGACCACGCGGAGCAGGGAGCGCACCATCCCCCGGTCGCGCGTGCGGGAGATGTTGGGGTAGAGCGCCTGGTTGAGCATCTGTATGGGCACCATGCCGCCATTGAGCACCTTCTGCGCCACGTCGAAGGCCGCCACCTCGGCGCCGGAGAGATATACACCGCTCATGATCTTGGCCATGTAGGTGTTGACGGCCAGTGAGGCGCGTGAGGCGAAGAAGGGGACGCTGTCGCGGAAGGTTCGCACGAGTATCGTGGTCGGCGGAATGCGGAGACGGATGCGGTCATGCAGGAATACATATCCGCAGGAGACGACGGCGGAGACCACCAGACCGAGCGACTGCAGCAGTGCAATGAGGGGATAGTCCTCCTCGCGGTGAATGCAGAGAAAGAGCGCCGCGGTATAAAAGGCTATGGAGAGGAAGCGGACAATGGTGAGGACCTTCATGTTTTCACAGCCTTGGTAATACCACACGGGCAGGAAAATGTCAGCCAGGCAGGCGATGAAGGCATAAAAAATGAGCGTCGAGAGGCTGCCCAAGGCGGGGATGAGGTGAATGGCCAGCGCAAGGATGGCCCCTACGAGAAGGGCGAGGGTGGATTTGATGAAAATGACGGCCGAAAAAATCTGGTTGAGTCGCTCGCGGTTGTTGCGATAGATGGCCACGTCGCGCACGGCCGAAATATCGAGGCCGAAATGGATGAAAAGGGCGAACAGGGCTACGATGGCTTGGGCAAAGACGACCGTCCCGTAACGCTCCTCGCCCACGACGCGGAAGAGGTAGGGCAGCGCGATGAACGGCATGGCCATACGCATGACCTCGAAGAGGGTCAGGTAGGAGGCATTCTTGAGGACGAGGCCGTATTTACCAAACATGTCGTGCGGGGTGGTGACGGCGTCAGGATTCGGAGCCTTCGCGGCTGTCGCGTAGCTCCTTGCGCAGCAGGCGATACTGATCTCGGCAGACGATCCACCCAATCGAGAGTAATAAGGTGAGCACCACGAAGCCAGCCAAGGCAAACACCTTGCGGGGGCCTATGGGCTTGGCTTTGACGAAGGCCGTGTCGACGATTTTTGCACGGTCCGTACGTTGCCCGAGGGCAAGACTGATCTCTTCACGCTTCTGCAAGAGGATGAGATAGACGCCTTGCAGGATTTCTTGCTGTCGCTTGTAGTCGACATAGACGCGCTCCTGAACGGGGACGGATCCCATGCGGTCAAGGAGCTCACGTTCCTGTTTTTCGAGGGTCCGACGGGTCTGCGTCATGCTTTGTTGCGCGTTATTGATGGTCTGAAACACGGTTTCGCGCAGTCTGTCCACCTGTGTGGTGAGCGACGCGACGAGGGGATTGCTCTCGTTCGAGTTTCGGAGGGCTTTCTCGCGCTCCAAGAGGGCTTGGTTGTAGAGAAAGATGGGGCTACTCTCGGTCTCGCTCGTAGTGAGCAGGGAGGGGACGAGCTTATATCGGTTGGCGGGGTTCTTGACGAAGGCGTCCATCATGGCAATGATGTTCGACTGGGTCTCGGCTTCGATGAGTCGGCCCTTGATGTCACGCATGTACTCGGCGTAGTACTGGATGTCGTATTCTACGTCGGTGATCTTGTTCTCGGCCTTGTATTGTTCGATTTGCCTCTCGACCTTCTCCAGCTCGTTCGTCACGTGTATGATCCGCTCACTGAGGAAGGCCAGCGAGACGTCGCTTTGGGCCTTCTTATAGTCGTAGGCATCGTGGTTGTAATAGTCGATGAGTACGTTCAGCATGTCCTTGGCCCGCTGGCGCTCGTAGTCGGTACATGAAAGCTCGATGATGTTGGCCGATTTCGAGTAATCCTCGATCAGGAAGTCGTCCGCAGCCTTCTCGGCCACCCAACTGGGGGGATAGACGGTGATCTCGAGGCGCGTGATGTCGTTTTTAGCCGTCGGCTCGGTGTTGCGGGTGAAGGTGAAGGTGCATTTGTCGAGTTGCACGACGGCCGGAAGGCGGTCGAAGTGGAAGGTTTGCTTCTGTCCCTTGGTCTTGGCCGTGATCTCAGCTGCGCCGCGGTCCGTGAGGTGTAGCTTGAACTCCACTTCGTCGTTGAGGGCGGCCAGCGTGGCGGAGTCGCAGGTCACGCGCACGGGTTCCTCACCGTACATCCGTAGCAGGGAGTAGGGCCTTCGATAGTCGGCATATAGACCGAGCTCGACGACCATCTTGCGCATGAGGCTGTTGGATTTCAGGGTGGAGATCTCGTCGTCGATGCTTACGCTCCCACCGCCCATGCTGCCGATGCCGAACGTTTTCATGAGTCCGGAGGCTTCACCGAGGCCGATGCTCCCGGTTCCCAGCATTCCGGCGTCTTCCTGTATCTGCACGCGGGCCATGATCTCGTAAGTTTTGGGGTACAACACGAGATAGAGTATGGCTGCCAGGAGAGAGATGGCCGCCGAGACGAGTATGGTGGTGCGTTGTCGTAAGTAACCGACGATAATGGGGCGCAGCCCTACGGCCTCGCGGTCGTCGGCATCATTCGTGGCGGGGCGCCCGTCCTCCCGCGGTAGTTGGTTGTTTGCTTCCATCACTTTCTTCTGAGAGCCACTACGACGGTGGTGATCACCGATGCCGCCGTGAGGATGGTCGATATAATGGTGAGAGTATACTGTTGCGCGGAGCTATAGTTTGCGTTGCGTTTCTTGGCATTGTTGGGCTCGACGTAAACGACGTCGTTTTGCTTGAGATAAAAGTAGGGCGAGGCGAAAATCTCCGGATTGGTCACGTCCAGCCTCCCGTACTCCTTGCGTCCGTTGTTGTCGCGAACGATGAGAATGTTTTTGCGATTGGCGTTGATCGTTAAGTCACCGACCATCCCGAGAGCGTCGAGTATAGAGACGCGGTCATTCCGGATGTTGACGCTGCCCGGACGGGACACTTCACCGAGGATGGTGATTTTGAAGTTGACGATCTGCACATGAACCATAGCGCCATCGACATACTCCCTGATTCGAGTCTGCAATGCGTCGATCAGCTCAGCCTTCGTCAGGCCCGCGGCGTGCACTTTTCCTAAAACGGGAAAGTTGATGTATCCCTCCTTGTCAACTAAATAAGTAGTGAGCTTCGGATCAGCTGCCACGGACGTTTCGCCTTGGGGGATGTAGGCAAACGGTGGAGGATTGAACGGCGTCACCACGGTGGTATTCCATGCCGTGACGTTGATGGTGAGCAGATCATCCGCTGCGATAGTGGTCGCATAGGTCTGATTCATCCGCTCCAGGTCGGCTGTAGTCAGCCGGTCGATCCCCTGAAAATAAGCCACGTCTTTGGGGACAGAACAGGCCCCCAAGAGAGTCAAAACGCATACGATCGGTAATAATTTACCCTTCATTCTTAATTATCATTTTTTTAACGGGTCGCAAAGATATGGATATATCAACTCGTCCGACGGGTCTCCATGCTTCACGAAATGCGCTGTTAGAACGCGCTCGGAGGTGGTTTATTATCCTAAGTGTTTGGTCGGATTTGCCCGCGTTTTGTCGGGGTGCAGATCTGTCTGGGTACTCCTTCTTACGTGGGGGAGGGCGTGTATAGCCGGTACGGTGTCCTTTTCACGTACGGATTAGCCCTATATGGCTTGATATCGGTGTTGTACAACGTGAATTCGACAAAAGAATGAGATTCCCTTATTGAGAATGTCATTGATAGCATGCTGTAACGGCCAACAGGTTCTCCGAAGCACTTGCGGGACTCCCGCAAACGTCAAAGCAAATGCCGCGAGACCTGCGGGACTCCCGCAAACACCGAAGCAAATGCCGGGAGACTTGCGGGAGTACCCGCAAACGTCAAAGCAAATGCCGGGAGATTTGCGGGAGTACCCGCAAACGCCAAAGTAAATGCCGGGGGACTTGCGGGAGTACCCGCAAACGTCAAAGCAAATGCCGGGAGACTTGCGGGACTCCCCGCAAACGCCCAAAAGTTCTTCGAGGCACTTGCAACAGTGTTGTAGGCATTTCCAAAAACGTTTTGGTCGGGCTTCCGTAGAAACTCTCTGCGGGCATTATTCTTACACCGAACTCACGTTGTACAGCGTTTTTTGCGCCATACCTGCCCTGTAAAAACGACAACTCCCGGTGAGAACAGAGAGCCTCACCGGGAGTATATCAAATGACAACGTTAGAGCGGAGAAATTATCCGCAGTGGAAATACTTCTTCACCAGCGCCAGCATTTCCTCGGTCTTACCTTCGAGATCGGCACGGAGTGTCTTGTCCTTGTAGCTACGCAGATTGGCCAAGATGCCGTCGATCATACCCGGGCTGAACACGTCGTGTGCCTCGAACACTTTACGCTGCTTCTCGAGGCAGTCGGCTGATGCTTCGCAGCTGTCGGGCAGCTGGGCGAGCGATTTCAGCTTCTCCTCGTTCTCCTTCTTGTGGATGTTTACGCTGACGTACGTCTTTTCGGCGATCTCCAGCGCATTGGGGATCTCGAAGCCGTGGCGACATGCTACGGCCAGACCGGCCAACAGCAGGTACAACTCGGCCGATCCATCCGGCGAGCGCATCTCCACGGTCTGCTTCTGTGCCGTGTCGAAGTGGCTCTCCTTCTCCAGCGGGTTGGCCAGAACGCACATGTCGGTCTTGGCAGACCATCCCAGCGGAACGCGTACGAGCACCGAGCGGTTGCGATCGCCCCAGCATACGTTCGTCGGAGCCTCCTGGTGCGGCACGAGACGGAAGTACGACGTCGGGTTCGTGTTGCCGAAAGCTGTAATTGCCGGAGCCAGCTCCATCATACCGGCGATGGCCTTGCGAGCCGTCTCAGAGAGTTCGCCGTTGGTAAGCATCTGGTTCTTGCCGTCCTTGGTGAAGCGCATGTGTACGTGGAGACCCGATCCAGCCTTGCCAGCAGTGATCTTCGGTGCGAAGGTCACGTTGTAGCCATACTGGTAGCCGAGGTTACGGATCACCCACTTAGCGATCATCAGCTGATCGGCAGCCTCTTCGGCATCAACGGGGAGGAACTCGATCTCGTTCTGCTCGTAGATATAGCCGTTGAGCGTGAAGTTACCCACCTCAGAGTGGCCGTATTTGATCTGTCCGCCGGTCTGTGCGATGTACGACATGCACTCGGTGCGGAAGTCGTTGAATTTGGCGTAGGGGCCAGACTCGTGGTAGCCCTTCTGATCCGTAGCCTCGAAGTCCTTATAGTCTTCCTGGGGAACGATAACGTAGTATTCCAGCTCGCCCATGGCTTGGAACTTCATGCCCGTGACGTCTGTGAAAGCCTTGCAAGCCTTGTGGAGTGTGTACTCAGGTGCGCTCTGGAGCGGCTGTCCGTCCTTATTGAAGTAAGAGCAGAGCATGGAGAGGGTCGGGATTTCAGCGAATGGGTCGACGAAGGCGGTACGGAAACGCGGAATAGCGTAGAGGTCGCTACTGCCGGCGCCGATAAAGGAGAAGAGACTCGAACCGTCGACGCGCTCGCCGCAGGTCAGGATCGTATCCAGATACTCCTCGTTCGTGATGATGAAATTGAGTGTTTTCAGTCGACCATCTCCCGCAGGATACATGAAGTTGACCATCTTGATATCGTTCTGACGGATGAACGAGATGATGTCGGCCTTGGTAAATTCAGAAGCAGGCTTCTGCAAAAACGCAACCAAGCGATTGGCGTTCATTGATAACTCTTGTGGGTTCATAAGCAAGTTCTTTACTCTGATTATTTGCTGATTATTTTGTTCAAACGGCGGCAAAAGTAGAAGAAAAAGGATCCGTGCAAGGGGCTTTGATGGGATTGCGGAGGATTTCACTTTCAGGCATTTCGGAGTGCAACTTACGATTCGTAACTGCTTTCTTTATTTGCTCTTGAAAAACGGTCTTTTTACCCCGTTTAGAACGGTGAAAAGCCGTCGACTTTACTCTTCGGCTTACGAATCGTAATCGACCTATATTGACACGGAAGGAATGGAGGTGAGGGGGCGGATATACAGCCCGTGACTAGTCTTGTCGACTGTCCTATTATCCGGCTGAGGAGTGGGTGTACAAGAAAGCCTCTCAAACACGCCGCGAAACGTATTTAAGAGGCTTTCTCTCATTGTCGGGGTAGCGGGATTCGAACCCACGACCCCCTGCTCCCAAAGCAGGTGCGCTAACCGGACTGCGCTACACCCCGTTCAATGGTTCTTTTTCGCCATTGCGGCGGCAAAAGTAAAAACGCAGGCCTTACTACCAAACGCGAGCCCAACGAAAGATGTATTCTGACGCCGGGCTCACGTTGCGCGAGTTACTTATCCTTTAGGATCAGTTTGCGGTAAGCATCGTCCTGCCAAAGGAGGATGAGCGTACGGAAATCGGCGTATGCCTCGGGGGCAATGACGGGGTGCGTCAGCTCGATTTCGCGATGTACAGTGACCTTGTTGCCGTCGCGCTGCAGGCTGAGGCAGATCTTGCCGGCGGCACCGCTCCATTCCTTGCGGAAGGGGAGTGTCTTCAGCTCGCGACTGCCGAGATCGATCGTGTAGTCGCACGTCTCGGTGAGGGCGGAGGGCACTTCAAAGGGCTGTGTGCGGGTGCTACCGAGCGTCAGGCGCCAGGCGTCGAGGCCTTGGTGGCGTGGGACGGGGAGGGCGTAGACGGTGTAGCCGGCCGAGGATTGCAGCGGCGTCTTGCCGGTGAAGTCGGGCTTGGCTGCGGGATCCTCGCTGTCGGTGACGGTGCCCTCGACGGTCGCTTCGTCTTTGCCGAGGGTGATCTGTGCGCTGCATGCGAGGCGGGCGGAGCGCTTGACGATCTGTACCATGTTGACGCCGTCGTCGCCCGTCAGCCAGAACTGATCGCGGGTGGCACGTAGGGCGGGATCGGGGGCGTCCATGCGGACGGGCGATAGGAAGCGGCCGCCGGTACGCACGCGGATGTCGGTCAGGGCACCGACGGCGATGGGCATGGCGTGGATGGGGAAGGCGGCGAGGATCTGGGCGTCGAGGTTGGCGGCGAGCAGCATGGAGGCCATCAGGGCGGCCTTCTCGGCGGGTGTGCCGTAGGCCGAGGAGAGGACGACGGACGGCTCGCGGATGTCGGCCGAGAGGAGCACGGGCAGGTTGACCGTGGAGATGTTGTTCACCACGAAGCGCTGGATGGCGTTGGCGCGATCGACGGGCGAGGTGATGCCTTGCAGCAGCTTATCGACGAGCCGGGCACAGTCCGCGGGGCGCACCTTCATGGCCGAGAGCCACGCGATGCCGTTCTCTCCGCCGGCGTTGGAGGCGAAGAGCATCGGTACGGCCTCGGAGGCACGGTGCGATTCGAGGGGGATGGCTGGCAGGTTGCGGAACTGCCACGTGTAGGTGGTCATGTCGTTTTCGGTGTGCGTAGTCGGCTCTTTGGAGTCGACGCCGGAGATGCCGCAGGTCAGTTTCTCATCGGCGGGCATGGTGATCGATACCTCACACTCCGTCACGGGCGCATGCTCCTCGAGTGTCTCGGCTACGTCGAGGAAGGGATAGTAGCCCACGCCCGTGGTGAGGGTGTAATCGAGATAGATTGTGGCGCCGATCTCGAGTCCGGTGTGGGTGATGACCATCTCGGTGAGGTGGTTGTAGGCCGGGGCATCGACGGCGAAGGCGGGCAGGACTTCGTTGAAGGCGTTGTCTGGCGCCTTGACGATGGTGCCGTCGGCCTGACGGGTATAGCACTCGTTGATTCGGAGCGTTTGAAACTCCTTGTTGTAGATGATGAACGTTTCGCCGTAGAGCTGATTGAACGCCATGTGGGTGTTCAGCTTCACCTCCTTGCGGTAGCGATAGGTCATGCTGCCGTCGGAGTTCCAGGTGTACTGCTTGATGAGTTTATTAAAGACGGCCTCGGGCTGTGCTTGGAGGGCGAAGGCGGCCAGGAGGCCGAGCAGGATTGCGGTGTATTTCTTCATGTCGATATCCATTTATTTGTTCCAGTGAGATGCTTATTTCTTCTCCAGTACGAGCCATTCGTCGGCCAGGTCTTTATGGGCCTTGACGGCCTTGCGGAAGCCGGGCCAGTCGGCGGCGTCATAGACGCGCTTGCGGAGGGTGAGCTCGTGGCGGATGTTGACCTTGTTGCCGCGCTGAGAGAGCGAGCCGATGAAGTCGGCTGCGTCGCTCTTCAGGCGCTCGTCGACGGGCGACTGGCGGAGGGTGTAGCCCGCGGGGACGGTCATTGTTTCCTTCAGCTCGACGAGGCGTGAGCAGGCGTCCTTGAAGGCGTAGCGGCGCGTCGGGCGATCGGTGTCGATGTTCGTATAGGTGCGGACGGAGGGGTAGAGGCGGGCGCAGATGGGGCGGACGAGCAGGACGCCGTCGCCCGTGAGGGCATAGTCCGGGATCTCGAACTTCATGGTGATGCGGATCGGGCCGGCCTGATAGTCGCGCGGATCGCGGCCATAGTCGACGCTCAGCATGCGGGCATTGGGCGAGACGCGCAGCAGCTCGCTCTCCATGGCGTTGCGCCAGTTGGCCATGAGGCCGCGGATGAGTGGCCACCGCAGACGGGCGTCGGACTGCCCTTCGGCCGTGACGGTGAACTCGCCGCGGAGCGTACCCTTGGCGTCGAGCGCGGTGTTAGCCGTGAGGCGGAAATAGTGATCCTCGGGCGGCGAGAGGGGCGTCTGGAGCAGTTCGGAGCCTTCGGGCAGGCCGGGCAGGTAGTGCTGCTGCTGTTCGGCGCTGGACCAGAGCTCGCGTTGGAAGGGCACCCACGTCGGGTCGAGCGGCATGTATTGGCCGTTGGAGAGCTTGACGACCGTCACGCAGTGGTTGAAGTGGTCGGCGGGGATGGACTCGATGCGTGAGCCGGCCATCGTCATCGCCGGATAGGCCTCGAAGCCGGCCATACGGAGCATGGAGATGAGCAGCGCGGCCTTGTCTTTGCAGACGCCGCAGCGGTCGGTGAAGTTCATCTTCGTGGCGTGGAGCGTGTAGCCCTCGCCCTTGCCCATCGAGATGCCAGAGTAGCGCATGTTGTCGGCCACCCAGTGGGTGAGCACGGCGATCTTCTCCATCTCGGTCCGCTTGCCGCGGAGCAGTTCGTCGACCTTCTTCTTCGTCTCCGGATCGGCCCCGAAGCTGTTGTAGTCCTCGTTCACCTTGTGGAACCAGAGCGATTTCTCTTTCCACTCCGGGGTGGACGAGAGCATCAGCTTCGGCGCCACGTCGTAGAGGTCCACCATGTTCGGCTCCTTCGGGAAGGGCTTGGCGTCGGCCACGGCGAAGGTCATCAGGCGGCGCCCATCTCGCACCCGGACGGACGACTGGCACTGGCCTTGGTAGAACTCATACTGCACCTCCTTGTCGGCGGGCATGTCGACGGTGTAGACCTTGCGCACGGTCGGGGTCGTGACCCAGAAGGGGACAATGTCGTAGAACTGTCCGCGCATCGGGGGCACGAAGCGCTCCTCGTCGTCCGCGCCGGCCGAGAGCAGGGCGTAGGTGAAGCCCTTCTTGTCGATCTCATAGTCGACGATGTCGCCCGAGTCAAGGGCGCCGATCTCGAGCATGATCTGCCGCGCGCCCCAATAGATCATGCGGGCGGGGGCGGCGTAGTCGACGGCCTTCGTGACGTCCACTTCGCGCTTCGTGCCGTCGGCCTTGTAGACGGTGGCGCGTGAGAAGCGGGCGAAGGCGGTGAGGGGGTCGTAGTCGTACTTGACGACTCGGTAACGGAGCGCCGCGGGCACGCTTCGCACCTCCACCACCTCACGGATGGTGAAGCTGCCGGAGCCGTTGTCGGCCACCACCACGCCGGTGCTGTCGAGGAGCACCAGGGCTTCTTCTTTGACCAGGTCGGCCGCGCCGTCAGCGTGTTGCTTGAGGGGCAGCCAACTCTGCGCTGCGATCGGCGCTGCGAGCGCCATCGTCAGCATTGTGCTGAGTAGTTTGTTGTTCTTCATATACGTTGAATATCTGAGTATGCGGCAAATGTAAGGCGGCATCAGGGATGGGCGGCGAATTTTGCCGGGGGCGTCTGCGGACGGCCCCGGCCGGGGCTGGGAAGTTTTGCCTGGTACCCGGGGTAGGGGCGAATTGCATTCGGCCTCCAGACATCCCGCAGGGATGAATGATCAGGCGGGGCGTCTTCGGACGCCGGCGAATTTGGCCGGGTACATGTAGGGGGCGCAACAGCATGCCCTCCTCAGGGTACCAGAAAGAGAGAGGCGCCGGGGGCGGCCCACTGCTGGGTTTCCCTCCCGACGCCTCTCTTGGTCTTATACCGACCTCTGTATCGGTGTGCAGCGCTTAGCGCTTGATCTCGTACATCGGCTGAGTGCCGCCGATCTTATTTACCAGATCCCAAATCAGCCGACCATTCACCCAGGCTTTTTGCTGGAATCTCGAAGCATTGCCATTGCCCGGAGACAGGTACTCCATATCGATCACGTCACGATGTCCATCTTCCCATTCGAGTATGGTCGTTGCGGTTATTGTGATTGGGGTCGATACGTGCTCCTTCGTTTCAATTTTGCCATTGTCCGTGTAAACGATCAGAGCGTAATGGTTTAGGTCTGCCTGCGGCTTGACTAAGTGGAAAGCCTGCGGAGCATCGGATAGGGGATTATAGTAGACCTTCTCCTTACCATTCTCGAGATAGATGACCTTGACTTTGGAGAGATCCACGGCCTTAGGCGACGTGGAAGCCGGATCCAGCAGGTCGTTTCCCTGTGCATCAGAAACCGAAAAAGTAACATAGCCGTCTAAGACTAAGCCATAAGTCGTTTTCGATTCTTCGTCCTTCGTACAACCCTGCAAGAGCAGGGGGAGCAGTAAAAGCATAAGTAACTTCTTCATGACTCAATTCGGCTTGATTTCACGGAGCATTGTCAACTTCATAAAATCATATTCTATATTTTGTACTCTCATAGAAATGGGAAAATACCAAGCATTGTATTGTGCCTTATCACCCCAATTTAGATGTATATATATAGTTTCATTGGGGATACAATGATCATATTTTATGGTATACTGCCATCCGTCACAGACCCAAGCGTGGCCGTTATTCCCATTCTTATCATGACCCATAAAAATGATAGGTCGCTTAGCTTTCAGCTCTTGCACTAATATGTCATAATCAGCCTTTCCTGATCTGACTGAATAACCTAAATTCCGAAGCCCTCCAACAGCTCCAGCGATACTTGCACCTGATCCAAACCAATTATAATCCATATGAACAGCTATACCTACATCTCTCAACATTCTGGCTGTTTCCGTCGTAGCCCAATCATTCGGCATATCATCCCAGTTATAGGAAGCCGGATAGCGATGGTATTTCATTACCTGTCCTATTGCAATAGCTACACATCCAACAGGAGCTTTTATACTTTTATGAGAGGGATGTGGCACTGTTGGAGAAAATGCATTGAAATTAGGACCTTGGTGCCAATTCGTTGACATAAGAGGTCCAACACGCTCATGTTTGTCTTGGCAATCAACGCCAGGGTACGGTTTATCCGGATTCCAAGGGCCACTCGGTGGTGGTCCGAGCATGATCTGATTAGAAGAAATTGCCCATGCCCTTTTCATCTCTTCTGTTAGAAGCGTGCCTTTTACCCGAATAGATTGCACATAGGCTTTCGTGTCTGTCATCCAGTCAACGAGTCCTTCAGGTAATTCGCTCGGATTATCCATTGAAAACACACCTGTTTCAGAATAAGCCAACACAGGATTCATACGCTTGTCGGCTGCGAGAATCATAAAGCCACCGCCTTTGTAGTTGATTACATAGAAGGCAGTCGCTCCACTTGCATCAGGTACCGGGGTTACGCTCTGCACCTCTTTGTTGAGGCCGGCGCTCCTCGTCGTCGCTTTGCCATCGGCCGTGGTCGCATCGGCTGTGCCGAATTGAACGGCTGCGGCAATCGTTTTCGCTTCGTCCGCACTGACAAATTCAGCGGACACCTTCGTCTCCTTTGAATCCACTCCCTCGGGGGATTCATCATGGCTGCATCCGGTAAGCAAGGCCACCAGAAACATGCCGATCATCATTAGTTTTTTACTCATGATCATTGATGTTTTTGATGTGAATAATTATGTGTGCGATCCTATTTTCCTGAGATCACGGTGGCAAAGTTAAGGGATGCAAGCATTGGGTATACCGTTTTTTGCACTTTGTGTTTGGTGGATTCAAATCTTCGTATCGCGAGAATGAAACAGCTCGCTTTTTTTGAGGAGATGACAATCCTTTTTTTACGTTCCACATGCCCTGTTACCTTTGCCCACATCAACCCCAAAATAGAAATGATCCCCAATGATACCCTCTACAGTTATCCGATCCTCGTTTTACCCGAGCGAGAAAATGCGCCGAGAATGTTACACTCCCATTATGTCACACAATGAGGCCTAAAAGTTCCGAGAGGTTCCATTGTGTCGCACAATGAGACCTAAAAGTTCCGAGAGGCTCCATCGTGCCGCACAATGAGGCCTAAAAGTTCCGAGAGGTTCCATCGTGTCGCACAATGAGGC
>ERZ773100.433-NODE-433-length-21510-cov-4.199254_pt1 | contig 21510 bp, 19 predicted proteins | sample MGYA00511119_ERZ773100 | MGnify/ENA primary metagenome ERZ773100 (study PRJEB29015, sample SAMEA2738000) | human oral metagenome | biome: human oral; feature: human-associated habitat; material: dental | place: China | collected 2111 ...
CAAATCCTTCCCGCTGTTCTTGAAAGAATGCGAATTTCGGTTTAACTTCGGCACACCGTCTCAACAGCTTAAAATTCTGCGGGATTGGTGTGGAATTTAGGGCTAATCTACGTCAGCCCCGTTATTTAAGCTCACTTTTTTACAGTGTATCAAGCAATCTTCTCAATATATTTGCCACGCACCCAAACATTTTCCTAAAATAAGCGCTCAATAAATTCGGAGGATTTATGCACGAACTTTCCCTTTGCCAAAATATATTGGAAATCGTAGAACAGCAATGTAAAACCCATCATATAAAAAAAGTCACCGAACTTTGGTTGGAAATTGGCGCACTTTCGTGTGTGGAACCGGATGCATTGAAATTTTGCTTCGACATCAGCTGCCAAGGCACACCGGCCGAAGGTTGTACGCTTCACCTTATCGAAATTCCTGCCCTCGCTTGGTGCTGGCAATGCGAAAAACAAGTAGAAATTCAAGCGCACCACGACATCTGCCCTCAATGCGGTAGTCCTCATTTGCAGCGACAAAACGGTACTGAATTGAGAATAAAAGAAATGGCATTCGAATAACCATTTAGTTCATATTTCCTCGTAACAGAACATCCAGAATTCATCACAAAGACCCTATGCGACTAGACAAATTTATCGCCGAAAACACCGGCCTAACCCGTTCCCAAGCCACTAAAGCCATTCGCCAAGGCATAGTCAAAATTAACGGAGAAATTGAAAAAAGCGGTGCGCGCCAAGTTTCATCGAAAGACCAAATTTATTTTGAAGAGGAATTACTCGGCTGGCTTGACGAAGGACTATATTTTATGCTGAATAAACCACAAGGCTACGTATGTTCCAACGATGACGGCGACTACCCGAATATTTATCAATTTTTCGACTATCCGCTCACCGGCAAATTACACAGCGCGGGGCGCTTGGATGTTGATACCACCGGGCTCGTGCTATTAACCGATGACGGGCAGTGGTCACACCGCATCACCTCGCCGAAACATCATTGCGAAAAAACCTATCTCGTCACACTCGCCGATCCCGTGGAAACACATTATGCGCAAGCTTGCACCGAAGGCATTTTATTGCGCGGCGAAAAAACGCCAACCAAACCGGCGAAACTGGAAATTCTTGATGATTACAACGTTAATCTCACCCTTTCCGAAGGGCGTTATCACCAAGTAAAACGCATGTTTGCCGCACTCGGTAATAAAGTCATCGGTCTTCATCGTTGGAAAATCGGCGACGTAGTATTAGACGAATCCTTGCAAGAAGGCGAATTTCGTCCGTTAACGCCCGAAGAAATTGAAAATTTGGTGAAATAAATGAACAAAAAAATCAAACCCGGTTTTATTTTTATTGCCACCCTCGGTATTTTATCTATGTTGCCACCCTTCGGCGTAGATATGTATCTGCCGTCATTTTTAGCTATCGCCGAAGATCTCAACATCAGTCCGGAACAGGTACAACATACGCTTACCGCATTTTCTTACGGCATGGCGTTCGGTCAATTATTCTGGGGACCGTTCGGCGATAGCTTCGGACGTAAACCGATTATTTTGCTCGGCGTTATTATCAGTGCAATTACCGCCTTAATTCTGACGGAAATCAATACTATCGGCAATTTCATCACCCTTCGCTTTGTACAAGGCTTTTTCGGTGCTGCGCCGGTCGTACTTTCCGGTGCGTTATTACGCGATTTATTTAGCAAAAACGAACTCTCTAAAGTCATGTCCACTATCACGCTGGTCTTTATGATCGCACCGCTCATTGCACCGGTAATCGGTGGGTACATCGTGAAATATGCCCACTGGCACGCAATTTTCTATGTCATGTCATTTATGGGCGTATTATCGGCGCTATTGGTCTTTTTCATCATTCCCGAAACCCATAAAAAAGAAAACCGCATTCCGCTACGCCTCAATATCATCGCACGGAACTTCATGGCTTTATGGAAACAAAAAGAAGTGCTGGGTTATATGTTCGCCGCCTCTTTCGGCTTTGGCGGATTGTTCGCCTTTTTGACGGCCGGCTCTATCGTATATATCGGTATTTACGGTATTGCGGTGGATGAATTCGGTTATTTCTTTATGCTCAATATCGCGATTATGACTTTCGCCTCCTTCCTAAACGGACGTTTTGTATTGAAATTTGGCGCAGAAACTATGCTACGTATCGGTATTACCATTCAATTTTTAGCCGGAATGTGGCTGGTTTTGAGCGCACTTTTTAATCTAGGCTTTTGGTCGATAGCGCTCGGCGTGGCATTTTTCGTTGGACAAAACCCGTTGATTTCTTCAAACGCCATGGCATCGATTTTAGAAAAATTTCCGAATATGGCGGGCACCGCAAATTCCCTGGTAGGTAGTGTACGTTTCGCTATCGGCGCATTAATGGGCACATTGGTCGCGATGATGAAAATGGACAGCGCCGCACCAATGCTTTACACCATGGGCGCTTGCGTAGTAATTTCCGTATTCTCCTATTATTTTTTGACTTGTCGAAATTTAACCAAATAACATGCGGAACGAAATTATCGAACAAACGCACAAACGAAAATTACCCTCACAAAATAGCACCGCATTGGAATCGCTCTCAATGCGGTGCTATTTTCATACAAACTTATATTTCACTCGCCAATCATTTTGTGCATTTGCTACACATTCCTCGAAATTAAAAGTTTTACTCAAAAATAAAATCCTTTTGCGTTCGGTAAAAAAAAACAAAAGCGCCAACCGGCACCGCATTGAAATGACCTTCGCTTTTAGCACCGCATTGGCATCGCTTTTGTTTTCAATGTAAAGAAAATCATTTGCCTAAGAATAGCGCCGCTGCACCGCGTACGCCACCCGAGTCACCGTGTTTGGCTTTTTTTATCGGCGGCACTCTGGCGCTACGCATTAAATGCGGCGGAAGCGCTTTCGGTAAGGCTTCGTAAAGATAATCGAAATTCGATAAACCACCGCCGAGCACAATCATATGCGGGTCAAATGCGGTGATGATATTGCCGATTGAAATGGCTGCAAGTTCCACAAAAAGTGTCACAAAATCCAACGCACTTTCTTTGCCGCGATAGAACGCATCAATAATTTCGCGAGCGGAAAGCGCCTCGCCTTTTAAATCGCGATACAGCATTTCAAAGCCGCGACCGGAAAGATAAGTATCCAAACAAGCCGTGTTGCCGCAACCGCACGGATAAATCGGCGCCTTATCCCAGCCGAGTAATTTCAATGCGTGATAATTGAGCTGCAAATGTCCCAATTCGCCTGCCATGCCCACTTGACCGGAATGCACTTTGCCGTTAATCACGAAACCGCCACCGAAGCCTGTACCGAGAATTAAACCGAGCACGCTCGGGTACTGTTGATTTTCCTCGTCCCACGCTTCAGACAAGGCGAAACAGTTCGCGTCATTTTCCGCTCGTACTTCGCACCCCAAGCGTTCGGACAGATCGCGTAAAATCGGTTTATTATCGGCCACGCGAATATTCGTGATTTCCGCCAAACCGGTTTGCTGATTAACAAAACCCGGTACGCCCATCCCCACGCTGCCGCGTTCACCGAAACGTGCATCGGCGCGCTTAACCAACTCCACGATAGTATCAAGCCATTCATCGTAATCCGTTTTTGGTGTCGCCACGCGTTCGGAATATAATTTTTCTAATTTTTCGTTGAACGCAGCGAGTTCAATTTTAGTGCCGCCGATGTCTAAACCGTAGTACATAGCCTCTCCTTAAAAAACGCGGTTAAAATTGACGAGAATTCTAACCGCACGTTTTATTAAAATTTATGACAAAGATCGTTTTTTCAGTAAAAAGCCGAAAATAATTATATTCACCAACCAAGCCGTAATTATCGCTACCAATAAATCGATCGGATAATGCATACCGAGACGTAGGCGGCTGATTAGCATCAATAAACTCCACGCCAACATCGCACCGATCAACAATTTCGCCGCTCTACTACGATTACCCGTCAATTGAGTAAAACCAACTGCCAACATTAACCAGGTTGCCGCAAAAAGAGTATGACCGGACGGAAACGAATAGCCGGTTTCGTTTTCATAATGGTGAATTAACCAAGCGGGCGTACCCGTTTGGGAATAAAAGTCTTTAGCAATTAATGCCCGTTGAGCGCGATCATTTTGATAAAAACTTTCTGTGCTGCTATTGTTTTGCTCTGCCAAATACGTAACAAACGGACGCGGTTCTTGAAACACCGCTTTCAAGCCGGTTTTCAAGGCTTGTGTGGCCGCCACCGAAAGCGCCATCACCGACACGGCGAAAAGCCATTGTTTACGGCTACGAAATAAGAAGCGAAAAACAAGCGCAAACAACGCACAAGTAATAAGCGCATAAGGCGCACTGCCCGTTTCGGTGAGCAAATACAACCAATAATCGGCTTCATTTAATTGCCCGTTGCCATGCCACCGATAGGAAAATCCCCAAACAAAAAACGGTACAAGACAAAGTAATAACATATATAATGACAGCCTTTTAAACATAAGCGCTCCTTAAGAATAAAAATAAAGTGCGCATTTTAACAGAATCGAAAACGAAGAAGGACAACTTTATGGCAAAAATTCGACGGGTCGCGCAAGCCAACCTGCCCACTGAATACGGCATTTTTAAAATAGTGGGCTTTGAATTGCCGGATAGCAAAAAAGAACACGTCGCGTTGGTAATGGGTGATATTTCGAACGAAGAAGAACCGGTTTTAGCGCGTATCCACTCCGAATGCTTAACCGGCGACGCGTTGCACAGCTTAAAGTGCGACTGTGGTTTTCAACTTGCCACGGCGCTACGCCAAATTCAAGAAGAAGGACGCGGCGTGTTGATTTATCACCGGGAAGAAGGTCGCGGCATCGGCTTGATTAATAAAATTCGTGCCTATGCTTTGCAAGATCAAGGTATGGATACTATCGAGGCCAACCTCGCGCTTGGATTTAAAGCAGACGAACGGAATTTTGCGGTGTGCGCCGATATGTTCGAATTGCTCGGTGTGAAAAAAGTGCGTCTAATGACAAATAATCCGCAAAAAGTGGATACCATGAAACAAGCCGGTATCAATGTGGTGGAGCGCGTCCCGCTCAATGTGGGCGAAAATCGCTACAACACCAAATACCTCGACACCAAAGCGAAAAAAATGGGACATTACATCGTACACAACAAGCAAGAGTACTTAATGGAATGCCCACACTGTCAAGAAGAAGTGATAAGTCAGAAATAACTAAAACCGCACAACATATCCACCGCCTTAAAAGGCGGTTTTTTCATTTAAATTGTCGACTAAATAAGTGTATTTTTATGATCAAAATCAAGCTTTACAAAAATTTCTTATTTATTTTTTATCATTTCATAAATTTCCGTTGCTCATTATATACATTTATATATAATGAATCTCGTTTTAGATACTAGATAGTAATGAAACTTGGCTAGTGCACTTCCCCCAACTTTTCGCACTAGCCATTTTTTTTGAAATGTCGCAGGAAATTTCGTAACATAGCCCACCTTTTTCTCATTTCCGACAGCGCATGAACAATCTCGAACTCGAACATATTCTCAAGTGCAAACTCAATTCTAACGGCATTAACGATTACGCACCAAACGGCTTGCAAGTAGAAGGCAAAGCAGAGATCCAAAAAATTGTCACCGGCGTAACGGCAAGCCAAGCGCTGATTGATTATGCCGCGGCACAAGGTGCCGATGCGGTGCTGGTACACCATGGCTATTTTTGGAAAAACGAAAATCCGTGCATTCGCGGCATGAAGGGAAAGCGGATTAAAACCTTACTGCTAAACGATATTAATTTATACGCTTATCATTTGCCGTTAGACGTGCATCCCGAACTGGGTAATAACGCGCAACTTGCTGCATTGCTCGGTATTGAAAATCTCCAACCGCTCGAAAGCGGTACGGTGAGTATTCCCGTTTGGGGCGAACTGCGCGAACCGTTAAGCGGAGTCGCGTTTGAGCACCGCATTGAACACGCATTAAATCGCAAACCGCTGGCTTGTCTTAACGGGCCGCAATTAATCCGCAAAATCGGCCTTTGCAGCGGAGGCGGTCAAGGCTATATCGATCTGGCTGCAGCACAAGGTTGTGACGCATTTATTACCGGCGAAGTGTCGGAACAAACAATTCATTCCGCACGTGAGCAAAACATTCATTTCTTCGCCGCCGGCCACCACGCCACTGAACGTTACGGCATTCAAGCCTTGGGGCAATGGCTAGCCAAAGAATACGGTTTGGAGGTGGAATTTAAGGATATTGATAATCCGGCCTAATATCCTCAACAAGCAAACCACGCGGTTACCTTTTTATGTTAACGATAAACCGCGCTTCTATTCTTTTCTTTAAAGGCAAATGATGCTATCATGCCACCCGACAATCCATTTGTCTTATGTCGCAAGTTTTGTGTATAGGAAAATGATGAATCCCTCTTTTTTCACATTATTTATACCTTTCTTGCAAATTTTCTATTCAATCTTTAAGGTTTTCTATGAAAGAGATTTTGCAACAATTCAAACAAAATTATCTGATTAAATATTGGAACCCTGTCGTAGCAGTAATCGCAGCGGGGGTAATTTCCGCCTATTATTTCGGCGTAACAGGCACTTATTGGGCGGTAACGGGGGAATTTACCCGTTGGGGCGGACACGCCTTGCAGGCGCTTGGCGTGGATGTATCCGATTGGAGTTATTACAAAATCATCGGTATGCAAGGTACCATTTTCACCCGTATCGACGGCGTGATGATTCTTGGTATGTTCGCCGGTTGTATTTCCGCTGCATTGTGGGCAAACAACGTCAAATGGCGTAACCAGCCGCATAAACGCCGTATCGCTCAAGCCTTAATTGGCGGTGCTCTGGCCGGTTTCGGTGCACGCTTGGCGATGGGCTGTAACCTCGCTTCACTGTTTACCGGGATTCCGCAATTTTCCGTGCACGCCTGGTTTTTTACCATCGCTACCGCAGTCGGTTCTTATGTAGGTGTGAAATTTACGCTTCTTCCTATGTTCCGCGTAAAACTGGAACTAAAAAAAGGGGCAGCGAAATTACAGGAAAACGACCCGAAAAAAGCCCAACGCCGTTTTTGGCTTGGCATAGCGGTGTTTTTCATCTATCTCATCGCGTCCCTTTATGTGATGGCCCAATCCGTCAAACTCGGCTTCGCCATGCTGTGTGGTTTAGCTTTCGGCTTGCTAATCGAACGGGCACAAATCTGCTTCACTTCAGCCTTCCGTGATCTTTGGGTAACCGGCCGCGCTTATATGGCGAAAGCAATTATTTTCGGCATTATCGTAGGCACCATCGGCGTATTTAGTTACATTCAACTCGGCGTATCACCGAAAATCATGTGGGCAGGTCCAAACGCCATTATCGGTGGCTTATTGTTCGGCTTCGGCATCGTGCTGGCGGGTGGCTGCGAAACCGGCTGGATGTATCGTTCAATGGAAGGTCAAGTACATTTCATGTGGGTCGGCGTAGGCAATGTGGTCGGTTCCACTTATTTGGCATACGCTTGGGATGATTTGGCACCGTTACTGGCGCTTGATTACGAAAAGCTCAACTTACTGAAAGAATTCGGCCCGGTCGGCGGGTTATTGGTGAACTACGGTTTACTAATTCTCTGCTTAGTCGCCGTGATTTGGTGGGAAAAACGCTTCCTTACCAAAGCGAAAGCAAAACTCGCGAGCGCTCAAACGCCAATAAATGGCTGTGGCGCGTAATTTATTCTTCATCAACAAAAAAGGAAATATTATGGCATTTACCGTTGTACAAAAATTAGATAAAGATCCGCAAGACATTACCCCGGATTATACCTTAGACACGCTAGGCGAACCTTGCCCATACCCGGCAATCGTCATGCTAGAGACGATGCCACAGCTACAAAAAGGCGAAATTCTGGAACTGTTAAGCGACTGCGCGCAATCCATCAACAATATCCCGGTGGACACTAAAAACCACGGCTATACCTTATTGAGTGTGGAACAGGACGGCACCAAGTTGCGTTATTTAATTCAACGTTAAAAACAGCACCGCATTGGAAGCGCTTCCAATGCGGTGCTATTTTTGATCTTCAAATACAAACTGACGGTTAAATCAATCAGCGCACTTTTTCTTATCTTTCGTTATGAATTTCTAAATTTGTGGCGTCTTTTTCACGTATTTTCTTCGCGCCATCATTACGTTGCAAAGCAATATCATCGAGATATTCCGGCGTGATATCGCCGGTTACATATTCACCGGTGAAGACGGAACAATCAAAGCCTTGAATTGCCGGATTTTCTTGTTGCACAGATTCGGTGAGCGCACTCAAATCTTGGAACACCAATTTATCCACGCCGATCAATTTCGCAATTTCATCGACATCGCGGCCATAAGCGATCAATTCATCTTTGCTCGGCATATCAATACCGTACACGTTCGGATAACGAATTTCCGGTGCGGCGGAGGCGAAATAAATTTTCTTCGCGCCGGCCGCGCGCGCCATTTCCACAATTTGTTCGGAAGTGGTGCCACGCACAATGGAATCATCTACCAACAACACATTTTTATCTTTAAATTCCGCTTTGATGGTATTGAGTTTCCGACGCACGGAACTGATACGTTGCGCCTGCCCCGGCATAATAAAGGTGCGCCCTACGTAACGGTTTTTTACAAAACCTTGGCGATACGGCTTGTTTAAAACGTTGGCGATTTGTAACGCAATGTCAGTGGAAGTTTCCGGTACGGGAATCACCACATCGATATTTTCCAGTTCATTCTGCCATTCACGCGCGATTTTTTGGCCGAGTTTTTCGCCCATATGAACGCGTGCGGCGTACACGGATACACCGTCCATAATAGAATCCGGCCGGGCAAAATAGACATATTCAAAGATGCACGGGTTTAGCACCGCATTGACGGCGCATTGTTGTGCGTAAAGCTTGCCGTCAAAAGTCACATAAATCGCTTCGCCCGGCGCCACATCGCGCATGAAATCAAAACCGGCGACATCTAACGCCACGCTTTCCGACGCGAACATATATTCGGTTTGACCGTTTTCTTCACGTTTACCCAAAACCAGCGGTCGAATACCAAAGGGATCGCGAAACGCCACCATGCCGTGACCGATAATCATCGCCAAGCAAGCATAGGCGCCGCGCACATCTTTGTGGGTTTTGCTCACTGCGTAGAAAATATCTTGCGGATCAAGATGATCTTGCGGAATGTTGTCGAGGTGATTAGCGAGAATATTAAGCAACAGCTCAGAATCGGAATTGGTGTTGACATGACGACGTGCGCTTTTAAACACTTTTTCTTTGAGTTCGGCGGAATTGGTGAGATTGCCGTTATGTACCAACGTTACGCCGTAAGGCGAATTGACATAAAATGGTTGTGCCTCCGAGACGCTGGAACTGCCCGCTGTTGGATAACGTACGTGCCCCATGCCGGCATTGCCTTGTAAGCGTAACATATGTTCTTGTCTGAAAATGTCACTGACCAAGCCATTGGCTTTGCGCAAACGGAAGCGATTCTCATCGTCCACTGTGACGATACCCGCGGCATCTTGTCCGCGATGTTGCAACAACGTTAACGCTGCATAAATAGATTCATTAACCGGATTTTGACCGATGATCCCGACAATACCACACATTTCATGACCCTTATTGATTAAGTGTTGAATTTAAGAAACTGGAACTTTGTTGAAGCTGTTGAAAAAACCATTCGATAATAAAGCCGAAGTGCGGAATCAATTTTGATTCTTTCCACCACTCGGTTTGTTCAAAATTGGTGAAGGTATCCAAGAAAAATAAAACGGCAGCCACAATTAACACACCACGCAATAAACCGAAAGCCGCACCTAACACACGATCGGTACCGGTTAAACCGGTTTTATCTACTAGCTGGGCGATCACAAAATTAACGATGGCGCCGACGATTAACGTCAATACAAATAAGATCCCAATCGCTGTGCCGTTACGAATATATAAGGAGTCGATTTGAGTCAAATAAGCAGCAAGAGATGGGTAAAACTGGCTGGCGACGATAAACGCCACCACCCAGCTGGCAAGGGACAGCACTTCGCGTACAAAACCGCGCAGTAAACTGACGATAATAGAAAAAGCGATGATGCCAATAATAATGTAATCAATCATTAAAAAATCTCTCAATAAAAAAGAGCTGCCTAAGCAGCTGCGGTATTCTACAAAAAATAAAGTAAAAAAGAAAACGTTTGCGTAAGATTAATTCGGCACGTAGTTCGGTCAAAGCTCCTGCCAAAATGCGCGATCCAATCGATTTTGCGCTTTCTTTAGAACTTCGGCCAAATGTTGGTATGTCGGTTGCCCTTGCACCAAAGGCAAAGGTTCATGAATTTTATTCAAACGTTCACAAATATGATAAAACCAAGCCGCACTTTGCGCTTTCAACGGTGAAGCGGCGCGTTTACCTAACCAATAAAGCCCTTGCAAGGGAATCAACAAGGCCAAAAATGCCGTCGTTATTGAGAGAGAAAACGCCATTAAATCCAATTTGGCATAAAGCTGTTGCCACACAACAGAAAACACAGCGATGATCGGCATGGTTTTCTGCGCAAAACGCGTCGCTTTCATCACTCGATTTTCCGGAAAAATCATGCCTAATTTAGCCTCTTGTGGCCAAGTATTGAGATAGGTTTGCCCTTGTTTAAAAACCGAAAAAAATGACATAAAAACACCCTTAAAATAACAGTGCCTATAATACGCCAATCCGCCGCAACTTACTATCTCATCGAATATTCGCTTTGCGATGCTTGAAGCCGTTTTTTTTCTTTCGCTATGAATTTATTTTATTACTTAAAAGGTGTATTCTATGCACGTTTTTTTGGTTTGCTTCAGCCGATTTATTCGAGCACGGCAAATTTCCGTCAACTAAATATAATGGGTTTATTATGTCAAAACTTGTTCTTATTCTTAACTGCGGTAGCTCCTCATTAAAATTCTCCATCCTTGATCCGATTTCAGGTGATGAAAAATTATCAGGTTTAGCCGAAGCGTTCTATTTGCCGGAAGCACGTATTAAATGGAAATTGCACGGTGAAAAAGGACAAGCGGACTTAGGCGCCGGTGCAGCGCATGCGGAAGCGTTAAACTTCATCGTAAAAAATATTTTCAGCAAAGATGCTGAACTACAAAACGGAATTTGCGCAATCGGTCACCGTATCGTTCACGGCGGCGAAAAGTTAACCAAATCAATGATCGTAACGGATGACGTGGTAAACGAAATCGAAAACGCCATTCAATTCGCTCCGTTGCACAACCCTGCGCACTTAATCGGTATTCGTGAAGCATTTAAATTATTCCCGCATTTAAAAGACAAAAATGTCGTCGTATTCGATACTGCATTCCATCAAACTATGCCGGAAGAAGCCTACCTTTATGCGCTTCCGTACTCTTTATATAAAGAACACGGCGTTCGTCGCTACGGTGCACACGGTACCAGCCACTATTTTGTCAGCCGTGAAGCGGCGAAACGTTTAGGCATTGCCGAAGATAAAGTTAACGTCATCACTTGCCATTTGGGTAACGGTGGTTCTGTATCTGCCATTCGTCACGGCCAATGTATCGATACCTCCATGGGCTTAACACCATTAGAAGGTTTGGTAATGGGCACCCGTTGCGGTGATATTGACCCGGCAATTATGTTTTACATGCACAACACGCTCGGTATGTCGGTAGAAGAAATCGAAACTACATTAACCAAAAAATCCGGTCTTTTAGGTTTAACCGAAGTCACCAGCGACTGCCGTTACGCGGAAGATAATTACGAAAAAGAAATCCCGGCAAAACGCGCATTAGATGTTTACTGCTACCGTTTAGCCAAATATATCGGTTCTTACATGGCGGTAATCGGTGAACGTTTAGATGCCATCGTATTTACCGGCGGTATCGGCGAAAATTCAGCTCATGTGCGTGAAATCACCTTAAATCACTTAAAACTTTTCGGTTACCAAATTGATCAAGAACGTAACCTTGCAGCGCGTTTCGGTAACGAAGGCATTATCACCAAAGAAGGATCGCCAATTGCGATGGTACTTCCAACTAACGAAGAATTAGTGATCGCGCAAGACACCGCAAAACTTTGTTTCTAATTTCACTCCAAACTGCCGAATTTTTTCGGCAGTTTTTATTTATAACTCAATCAAGTTAAGGTTTATTATGTCCCGTACAATTATCCTTATTCCCATCAGCGCCGGTGTAGGCTTGACCAGCGTTAGTCTCGGCTTAATCCAATCTTTGGAACAAAAAGGCGCGAAAGTTGGTTTTATGAAACCAATTTCTCAACCGAACTCCGGAGAAGATCAATTAGATCGAACAACCTCCATCATTCGTACCAGCACCGCATTGGAAACCGCCGAACCCTTTATGCTTAGCGTGGCGGAATCACTAATCGGTCAAAACCAATCCGATGTATTATTAGAAAAAATCGTTGAAAATCACCAACAACTGACGAAAAACAGCGAAATTGTAGTGGTCGAAGGCTTAATCCCGACCCGCAAGCACGGCTATGCCAATAGCATTAACTACGAAATCGCCCAAGCATTAGACGCCGAAATCATTTTAGTGGCGGCGCCTGCAACCGAAACTCCGGCGGAGTTAAAAGAACGCGTAGAAGCGGCTGCTTCATTATTTGGCGGCAAAAACAACCCGAATTTATTAGGTGTCGTGATCAATAAATTTAACGCACCGATTGACGAATCCGGTCGTACCCGTCCGGACTTAACCGAAATTTTCGATTCTTTCCAACACAGCCACAATAGCGAAAGCGAATTAACCAAATTATTCGCTACCGGTTCAATCAAACTCCTTGCTTGCGTGCCTTGGTCCGCCGAATTAATCGCAACTCGCGCAATAGACCTAGTAAAACACTTAGGCGCGGCTATTATCAATGAAGGCGATATTAATCGTCGTATTCGTGGTATCACTTTCTGCGCCAGAAGCCTACCAAACATGGTGGAACATTTCCGCGCTGGTAGCTTGTTAGTAGTTTCTGCCGATCGTCCGGATGTGATTGTCGCGGCAGCACTTGCGGCTTCCAACGGCATAGAAATTGGCGGGATGTTATTAACCGGCGGATACAAAATTGATGCACAAATCAACAAACTTTGCCAGCACGTATTTGAAAGCAGCAAATTGCCGATTTTCCGCATTGAAGGCAATACTTGGCAAACCGCATTAAGTTTACAAAGCTTTAATCTTGAAGTTCCGGTTGATGACAAAGAACGTATCGAAAGCATTAAACGTTATATGAGCGAGCAATTCGACGCCGAATTTATCAATGGCCTCGTTGTCGGCTCCACCCGTTTACGTCGCTTATCACCACCGGCATTCCGTTTCCAATTAACCGAACTTGCTCGTGCTGCCAAAAAACGTATCGTTCTTCCCGAAGGCGACGAGCCTCGCACCATTAAAGCGGCAGCGCTTTGTGCAGAACGCGGCATCGCCGAATGTATTCTTTTGGCGGATCCTGCGTCCGTGCAACGTGTAGCCGAAGCGCAAGGTGTGCAATTAGGTAAAGGTATCACGATTATCAATCCGGCTGATGTACGCGAAAATTATGTGAATCGTTTAGTCGAATTACGTAAAGCGAAAGGCATGACTGAAAGCGCAGCTCGCGAACAACTGGAAGATACAGTGGTACTCGGTACCATGATGTTGGAAGCCAACGAAGTGGACGGCTTGGTTTCCGGTGCAGTTCATACTACGGCTAACACTATTCGCCCGCCTATGCAAATCATCAAAACCGCACCGGGCAGTTCAATCGTTTCCTCTATTTTCTTCATGTTGTTACCGGATCAAGTGTTGGTATACGGTGACTGTGCGGTGAATCCGGATCCGACGGCGGAACAATTAGCCGAAATTGCAATTCAATCGGCCGACTCCGCTAAAGCCTTTGGTATTGATCCGAAAGTGGCGATGATTTCGTACTCTACCGGTACTTCTGGTAGCGGCGCCGATGTCGAAAAAGTGAAAGAAGCGACCCGTATCGCGAAAGAAAAACGTCCGGATTTACTTATCGACGGTCCGTTACAATACGATGCGGCAGTGATGGAAGACGTCGCGCGTTCTAAAGCGCCAAACTCCCCTGTAGCGGGTAAAGCTACCGTTTTCGTATTCCCTGACTTGAATACCGGTAACACCACTTACAAAGCGGTACAACGCTCTGCGGATTTAGTTTCTATCGGCCCAATGTTACAAGGTATGCGCAAACCTGTGAATGACTTATCCCGTGGTGCATTAGTTGATGATATCGTTTACACCATTGCGTTAACGGCAATTCAAGCAACACAATAATCGTCAATTCTAATCAGCAATGGCCGCACTTTTATATAAAAGTGCGACCATTTTGTCTTGTTTTTCGTTAAGCTTTCTTGATTTTTAAGGACACCCAAATTGACATATCAAAACAGCACCGCATTCAGACTCTAACGGAGTTCAATGCGGTGCTATTTTGGCTCAACGTTTTAAATATGGCTATTCAATGGATTTGAGCAACGACAACAACTGCAAACCGATTTCGCGGCGCCAGCCAAGCAATAAATCCGGCAATTTATCTTGCGGTTCGTTATACAACCAAACCCATTTGAGTAACTCTTCCAAACTGCGTTTACTCGCCAAAATTTCCAGTGTTAAGCCTTGCGGCGTAAGTTCGTAGGCTTTTTCTTGTAATAAACGCATAGCTTTTTTATAACGTGCATCATCTACGATGCGTACGATGCGTTTCGGATAATCATAAGGCGAAATGCGACGCGCTTGGGCTAAAAGCTGCAAAATCTTTTTACCGCGCACGCGAACTTCGTTGTTGGTGAGCCCTATTTCCAACATTTCGGAGGTATTACGCGGATTGTATTTCGCCACTTTCCACAAATGCTCGGATTTCACCACGTAAGAAAGCGCCAAATCACGCGTTATTGCAACTTCTTGACGCCATTTGGCGAGAATTTTTAAACGCGCCAATTCTAACGGATTCAATTTCCACGCGTTCGGAATATCTAAATAAGCAGTTTCCGTATCATACGTTTGCAATTTTTTCGTTTTCGTCAAGGCAAGCGCGCAGTCCGCCAGCACCGCATTCAACCAAGGGCCGGCCGCCAATTCTTGCTGCAAACGATGATACAGCGGCAATAAATACCACACGTCGCCAGCGGCGTAATGTAATTGACTTTCAGACAATGGGCGCTTCATCCAATTGGTACGTGTCGCGCCTTTATCCACGTCTACGTTCAAATATTGCCGCACCAATTTCGCCAAACCGGCCGAAGTTCCCAAACCAAGAAAACGCGCCATAATTTGTGTATCCATAATCGGTTGCGGCAGTTGGTCGAATTCCTGCAAAAACACCAACAAATCTTCACTGCAAGCGTGCAGAATTTTGAGCACGTTTTGATCGCTCAGCAATGCCACAAAAGGCGAAAAATCCGTAATGCTTAAAGGATCAATCAAAGATACACGCTCACCGTCATACAGTTGAATTAAACCGAGTTTCGGAAAATAACTCGAGACACGCACAAATTCTGTATCTAACGCGACTACGCTTTGTTCACGCGCCGATTGACAAACATCGGCTAACGCGTAGTTACTGTTAATCAGAGAAAAACACGGTGGATTTTGACATTCTTTTATCATGGAATTTTTTCTTAGGTCGGAATAAAAATGGGATATCGCTATCCCATTTTATTGCATTAATGTGTTGGTCGTTTGGCGATTTCTTCGTCGCGTAGCACGCGGCGTAAGATTTTACCAACGTTGGTTTTTGGCAATTCATCGCGGAACTCGATTTCTTTCGGCACTTTATAGCCGGTCAGATGTTGACGACAATGTTGCCGCAATTCATCGCGAGTCAGGCTTTCGTCTTTTTTGACGACGAAAATTTTTATCGTTTCGCCAGAAACTTCGTGCGGCACGCCGATTGCCACCGCTTCCGCCACTTTGTAATTGAGCATGACAACATCTTCGATCTCATTTGGATAAACATTAAAACCAGACACCAAAATCATATCTTTTTTACGATCCACAATGCGTAAACTGTAACTTTCGTCCATCACCACGATATCGCCCGTCGCCATCCAACCGTCTTTCAACACTTCGTTAGTGGCCTCTGGACGTTGCCAATAGCCTCGCATCACTTGCTCGCCTTTCACCCATAATTCACCGGGTTCCCCGATTTGCGCTTCGGAGCCATCCTCTTTAAGGATTTTAATATCCGTATTCGGCACCGGTACACCTATAGTACCGTTATGTTTCACCACATTTACCGGACAAGCGGCAATCAGCGGGGAACATTCCGTCATACCGTATCCTTCAATAATACTGCTACCGGTCAAAGCATGCCAACGTGTTGCCACTGACTGCTGAATCGCCATGCCGCCACCGACGGAAAGTTTCAACGCAGAAAAGTCCACTTCTTTAAAATTTTCGTTATTTAACAACGCGTTAAACAAAGTATTCACACCGGTAATAGCTTCAAAGCGGTGCTTTTTCAGCTCTTTGACGAAACCGTCGATATCGCGCGGATTAGTAATCAAAATCGCTGTTATACCCAATTCGAGGAATAACAAACAGTTTACAGTTAAGGCGAACACATGATAAAGCGGCAGGGCTAGAATCGCCGAACGCGGGCGAGCATGATCACCGATAAATGGTTCAGCAATCCATTTGGCTTGGAATACATTGGTAATAATATTGCCGTGTGAAAGCATTGCGCCTTTCGCCACACCGGTGGTGCCGCCGGTATATTGCAAGAACGCCAAGTCGTCACGTGCCACTTCGGGACGTACATATTGGCGATATTTACCGATGCTCAGCACTTCACGAAATGTCACCGCATTCGGCAATTTATATTTTGGCACCAGCTTTTTGATGTATTTCACCACGAAATTCACCAAGGTACGCTTACCAAAGGAAAGCTGGTCGCCCATTCGGGTTAGAATAACGTGCTTGATATTCGTGTTAAATACCACTTTTTCCAGCGTCGAGGCGAAATTAGACACCACCACAATCGCCACTGCACCGCTGTCTTGTAATTGATGTTCTAACTCGCGCGGCGTGTAAAGCGGGTTAACGTTTACCGCAATTAAACCAGCGCGCAAAATACCAAAAAGCGCGATAGGATATTGCAATAAATTCGGCATCATTAATGCCACGCGGTCGCCACGTTTTAATTTAAATTCATTTTGTAAATAAGCAGCAAAAGCGCGACTACGTTCTTCTAATTTACGGAAAGTGAGCACTTGCCCCATATTAATATATGCCGGACGATCGGGATGTTCGCGTACCGCTTTGTCAAACATATCTAAAATTGATTCATATTTCGAAGTATCCAGAAATTTTTCTGCACCTTCCGGATAATTTTGAAACCATATTTTTTCCATTTTTAACCTTATAATATTGGAAAATTGACGGCGGATTCTATCATCTAATTTAAATAATAGCGAATTTCCGGCTCGCTGTACCACGGGCGATGAGGCCAGCCCCAAAAGCCCCAGTCATCCCAATCGTCAGTAGGATAATAATAACTTTTCGTTAATCTCCAAAGGCGATATTTTTCAATTTGAATAACCGGATAAGTATAATTCGCTTGCTCGATGCTGCCTTGCTGTTTACCGATTATTTGACCGCCGAGCGTAATATAACGATCTTTTAAATTTTCCGGATCAATAAAACCATTCAAATACGCGATAAAACGCCCGTCTGATTGCGATTCTACAAGTGGTTCGCCCGAATAGTCGGAAACCGGTAAACTCAACACTTCGATTTTAGTTTTATTCGGCAAAACCTCAAAACTCATAATTTTTCCGCCCAAACGCACCGATTGACAACGGCAATTCAAATCTTGCGGCGAAATTGCTCGATATTGGGTGATGGAAAATCGTTCTTTTTCTAAACCTTGCGGCACCGAAACGCATCCGCTTAAACACAAAAGCACGATTAACAACAAGTATGTTTTTCCTTTCATAAGATTCTCCTTATTTCGTAACCTGAACTATTCGCGCCCCGCTAATTTTTTCCAAGTCACTTCATTACGCAAATAAATCGGTTCAATCTCCAACGCCGAAATCGTTTTTTGTTGTAGCCATTCTACGCGAGCCAATTCCAACATATAACGCGCATCCGGCAATTCAATATCCGAACCTGTCAAACCTTTTGTGGCAAATTGTGCGTAAGCATTCCAACCGGTACCAACTCTCAATGTGGTGCTCGTAGCGGTACTCGTAGCAATGTTCAATGCGGTGCTATTAGCAAGCTGCACAAGTGCTTTCTCGGGTGAGCACACTTGCTCGGGAATTAGATTTTTCCAAACAAAAAATTGGCCAAAATCCGTGCATTTTTTTTCACGCACCAACTGAGAAAAATAAACTTCATTCATTCGCGCATCAATCGCAGCGACCACGTTTTCCGCTTGATACAGTTCAAAAGCTGCCTGCGCCATGGCGGTCAAATTGGAAATTGGAATCACCGGTAAATCGGCACCAAGCGCTAATCCTTGCGCGATAGCTGCCCCAACTCGTACGCCGGTAAAGCTACCCGGACCGCGCCCGAAGGCCAATGCATCGAGTTGATTCAATTTAAGTCCGGAATCTGTCAAAATTTCATCAACCATCGGCAAAATACGTTTAGCGTGCGTGCGCTGCGCCAATTCGTTCAAATACGTTTTTTCACCGTTATACAATAACGCGACAGAACAAGCTTCAGTGGAAGTATCCAGCGCCAATAAAGTTAAATTCGTCATTTGTGTTCTCAATTATTTATTTTGTAAAAATTGTATCACTTTGTTGAGATCTCGGGTACGGCTTGAATTAGGTAAACTTTTTAAAAAGATTTTGCCGTAATTACGCATAACAAGACGGTTGTCACAAATAATGACCGCACCGCGATCCGTCACGTCACGAATTAAACGGCCGACGCCTTGCTTGAGCATAATCACCGCTTCAGGCATTTGAATCTCGTAAAAAGGATCACTACCTTGCAAGCGACAATCTTCAATGCGAGCCTTTAACAGTGGTTCATCCGGTGCGGTGAACGGCAATTTATCGATGATCACCAAAGAAAGCGCATCGCCACGCACATCCACGCCTTCCCAAAAACTGGAAGTAGCAACTAGTACGCTATGCGGCTCTTGAATGAATTGTTCCAATAATTTGCCTTTCGAAGTTTCACCTTGTAAAAGAATGGAAAGCTCGCTATTTTCGCGGAAATATTCCGCCAAGCCGCGCATCATGGAATAGGAAGTGCAAAGCACAAAACAACGCCCGTTATTCGCTCCAATTACAGGCAGAAGCATTGCGCCAAGGAATTTTAAGGTGTGCGTTTGATTGGCATTCGGTAAATAACGTGGCACGCAAAGCAGGGATTGTTCAGGGTAATTAAACGGGCTCGGCAAAACTTTCTGCACAGCATTTTCGATGCCGAGACGCCGACAAAAATACTTGAAGGTTCCGCCGACTTCAAGCGTCGCCGAAGTAAAAATCCATGCAGCTTCTTTTGCTGCCATTTGCTCGCCGAATTTATCTGCGACGGTTAACGGCGTAATATGTAAGGAGAATTGACGCCCATTGCTCTCATACCAATAACAATAGCCAGTGATATTGGTTTGCGTCAATCGTTTAAGCTGGTTTTTAATAGATTCGATACGTTCAAAAATATTATCTAATGTTTGCGAACGCCCTAAAGCCAATTTAGCCACTTCGGAAATAAATTCGATTTTTTCCTGCAATAATTCAAAGGCTTTTTTGACCGCACTTTGAGTATACAATTCACGCCAATTTCCGCGTGCATTATTGCCTTCACCGAGCAATAAACGAAAATCTTGCACCACTTTAAGCAAAGTATCGGATGCACTACCGAGCTGCCGTATATCTTTTAATTCAGTGCGGTAAACGATATTAATATCTTTGCATAAATCAAATAATTGTCGTGAAGTTAAAGATTGTCCGAAATATTGACTCGCAATATCGGGCAATTGGTGCGCTTCATCAAATACAATCACTTCCGCATTTGGAATCAACTCGCCGAAGCCGCTCTCTTTCACCGCCATATCGGCAAAAAATAAATGATGATTAACCACAACGAGATCCGCATTGAGGGCTTTTTTTCGTGCGCTTGCTACATAACATTCAGCATAATTGGGACAATCCGTACCCAAACAACTTTCGGCGGTACTGGTCAACTGCGAAATAATTGAACTATCTTCGGCAAGTTCAATACATTCGGTAAAATCGCCGGTTTGCGTGCCGTTATTCCATTTGCGTACTTTGGCTAAATCTGCCAATACCGATTTATCTCCAAGCACGCCTTGCGCAATCACTTGTTCTAAGCGTTCAAGGCAAAGATAATTAGCACGACCTTTTAATAAAGCAATTTTGCCGGTGAAATTAAGTGCCTTTTTAATTGCCGGTAGATCACGATTAAATAATTGATCTTGAAGATTTTTAGAACCTGTGGAGATAATCGTTTTTTTCCCGGCGAGCAATGCGGGCGCAAGATAAGCAAAAGTTTTACCAGTACCGGTTCCCGCTTCAATCACAAGTGAGGATTTATTCCGAATTGTCTCGCCTACGAATTGCGCCATATCCAATTGTTCGATTCGAGGACGAAAACCTTTAATCGCTCGGCCTAGCGCACCATCAATAGAGAAGATCTGGTTGATTTCTTGCTGATAATTCATTCGTTTATAAGAGGAAAAATTTGCGTCAGTTTAGCAAAATTCACCCAAAGCGTCATTGATAATCCAGCGAAGTGAAAAAAGAAAGGTTAAACACATTGTGATTTCAGCACCGCATTAAGCTACAGAATTAAACATCGGTTTGAGCACCGCATTGGAGTGGCTTGGTGATTCGTTTATGTGATGAATACAACGAATGCCGCGTTTCCGTTTTCTCACCGCGCTTCACGACTACTTGTCTTTGGGCACTTGTCTTTGGTCACTTGTCTTCGGTCGCTTCTCTTGGGCCGTTTATCTTCGGCTGTTTGTCTTTCTCCCCTTTTGCCGTTCTTAACCAATAAAAAACCCCGGCCTTCTGACCGGGGTTACTTTCATATCTACCTGGCGGTGCCCTACTCTCACATGGGGAAGCCCCACACTACCATCGGCATTTCGGCGTTTCACTTCTGAGTTCGGTATGGGGTCAGGTGGGACCACCGCTCTATCGCCGCCAGGATTATTCGGTTTTAGACCTTAGACATGAGCTTTACGTCTTCGTCTTTGTCTTTGTTGTCTTTATACTTTACGCGCGCTTTTATTGGCTACAAGCTAAACTTTCATTTTGTGTCGTTTTATTTTGTTTCTTTTGTTTCTTGTTTATTTTGTTTTGCTTTGTTTTGCTTCTTTCGTTAGCTTCACTGCTCTCCTAAAAACATTTGAGCGTTGTATAGTTAAGCCCCTCGGGCAATTAGTACGCGTTAGCTCAATGGCTCACACCACTTACACACCGCGCCTATCTACGTCTTAGTCTTAAACAACCCTTACACACTTGATGTGTGGGAGAACT
>ERZ773100.443-NODE-443-length-21158-cov-4.871014_pt1 | contig 21158 bp, 18 predicted proteins | sample MGYA00511119_ERZ773100 | MGnify/ENA primary metagenome ERZ773100 (study PRJEB29015, sample SAMEA2738000) | human oral metagenome | biome: human oral; feature: human-associated habitat; material: dental | place: China | collected 2111 ...
GTTTGTCTAAGGTGTTACCTGCAGCATCTTCTACTTTTATGGGTTGTCCCCAAGGATCAAAGTGTCTTTCAGCTATTATACCTTTTTCGGCTCTATAGTCTTACTCTCTATTAATTGCTTTGTAGAGTCATCTATATATTTCAATATATCTTCATATATAGGTTCTACCCCAATTTTTCTACTTTTTTTAGGAGGGTTATAATATATAAGATGATACCAATCGTCAGGATAATTGAAATTTGCATATAAAAATCCTACTTCGTCTAACTTATATCTTTTATCTTTATCTAAAGCTACTACTTCAGATAATTTTTCCACTGCCCAAAAAAGATAGTAATTTTCACCTCCTATTTGACGTCTTTCATAAAGATCGTCATCAATTTTTTCCCAAATAGGGTTAGGGTATATCTTCCTTGTTATGTTTAAAAGATTTTCATCTGAGAGCTCAGATGACATATACATCTCAGTAAACATTTCCTCACTACATAGTATATAGCCATATTCACAATAAGATAGTACTTCGTCAGGAGTAAACCAATGTTTTTTTAATCCTACATATACAGCTCTCCATAAAACCTTTGTCAAATATTTTCATCTGATATATCAATATTTTAATAAGAATTATAATTCTCGTAACAATACATCAAAGATTCTATCATATAATTTCCTGCAAATCCATATTGTTTCAGCCAATCTAAAATTTTCTTATTTTTAAATAATATTACTTTGGAAAGTATATAAACTCTCTCTTTTTCATTTTTTGCAAGAGCATATCCCCATTCATATAAGATATTTTTAGGTTCTATATCAAAAGCTCTTTCTTGAAATTCAAAAGCTAATGTATTATCTTTTAATCCGAAAAACCATTCTGAAATATATAATATTTTTCCTATAAAAAATAAATATACAGCATCATTCTGAAACCTATTATTGGTTTCTAAAAACCATTTTTGCAAAAAATAAGACATCTTATTTTGTTCTTCAGACGGATATTCTTCTTCTACCAAAATATTGTGCAATATATAAATGGCTCTAATATTTATCTTTACATTTTTCTTATATTGTTCTAGTTTTTTGTCTATATATACGATTTTAGATAGCCAATCAATCTCTTTATGAAATCCAAACTCTTTTTCTATTTTAGTAAATTCATTTTCTAAAAACATATTCATATCCTCAATTTAATTTAGTACTGTTTTTAATGATATTTAAGTTTTTCTTTCATTATTTGGTACCCGTACTTGATATGTATTATCTACGTAAAAGATATAATCGTACTTTTCGTGTCCTTCAAAAATAGTTGTTATGTTCATAATTTTTTAAATATTCTCACATTCTAAAACTTTTACATAGTCATTTACTTTTTTCTTAGTTATATCTCCATTTATTTCAGGATTAGCTAACTCAAAAATAAATTCTTGTATCACCAAAGGAATTTCTATATCATCTCTACATTCTACCAGATTAGCCCACTCTTCTAATTCATCAGTTGATATATCCCCTTTGATGTATTTTGTTAAAACAAAAATCATAGACTGTGTATCTATTTTAACAATAGGAGACACACTATCCCAAGAATATTTAGAAAGTTCTTTTTTTATATCTTGGGGCTTACCTCTTAAAAGAATTAAGTCTAAAAGTAACTGTTTCCTGCCTGTCATCATAATTTTGATTTTACGTGAATAATATCTCCTTTTGTGGTGAAAGCGTACATCTCTCAGCTACCACATTCTTTTCAGTTCAAATAAAACCATAGCAAATTCTCTTTAAATTAAATAAGAAGGAATCTCTTCCCATTTGTAACCATAGATATCATTGGCTAAAATTTCATTTATTTTATCTAATGAATAGGCACATTCATCACCATTATTAAAGAATAAACATTTACTATCATTTGTTTGCAACATAATGTAATAGATTACTTGCTCTTCTGTATAAAGAGTTTCTCCTATGCCAAGCTCAATATTTGTAATTTTATCTCCTATTAATTTTGATAAAGAGGAATTACTACCTATTCTTTGTATAGTATATGCTTCATATTTAATATTGTTCTTATCTTTCCAATAATTCCCTATTGAAAAAGTAATGTTTCTCCCACATCAGAAGCTGAGATACTAATAGATTTTTCATTGTCCAAGTGTTTGATGTTTAAATGTAATTCTAAAAGTATTCCTTCTAATGTTACTTCTACTATATTACATATTTTATAGTCTTTTATTTGTTCTATCGTTGCCATATCCTTTTCCTGTTTTCAAAACACTTATTTATGATTTCAAAATCTAAAGGTACTACTTTCAGCTCTTTATCAATGAGTAACAAATCTTTTTCCTTACAAAATAAAATAATCTGTTCAGGATAAAACTATAATCTTTTCTATGAAGCATATTCAATAATACCATATATATATCTTCCTAGTAACCCTTTTGAATATAACTCCTTTTGTATTGTTTTTTTTTCTAAGAGATGTTTAGCATATTCCTTTTTCTTGTTTTTTTTATCAAGATAGAAAAAGTAAACCCATTGGTATAACTCATTTTTAGGTTCTATTTCTGATGCTTTTGTCATCATTTCTACGGACTGTTCAAAAGTCAAATTGAAATACCATTCTCCCATAGAGATAATGAACCCTGTATAAAATAAGAATTCTGCATTATCTGAATATTTTTTCGAAGATTCTAAAAATATCTTCTTTAAATAATCAGTATATAAAAGATATTCTTTTTCATTATAAGGTTCTTCTTTCAAAAAATAGGTAATAACAAATAGAACTCGTAAATAGTTAATAATATTTTTATTTTGATTATCAGCAATATATTCAATAGCCTTAGGTATATCTAAAGATTCTTCTATTTTGTTTAATTCAAGCATAATTATTTATTATTTAGGTATATATACTGTATTAATAATAGGAACTCCTTGATTAATGTATCCACGAACATAAATTTGAATTCCATCTATAGTTGTAGAAACTTGAAAAACTCCCGAAGTATTAGGTTGTATTTTTCCGCTAACATTCCTAAGGATAGATTCTATAACATTTTGATTACCTCCCATTTTAGTAGATAAATCATTTAACCAAGGTTTGGGGTGAAGTTTATTTGCAAAAATATGAAGCTCTTTTTGTGACATTGTCAGTCTCACTCCCTTATCTATAGAATTATCTGAGAATTGTGAAATTAATTTTATTCCTCCATCAGGTGTTTCAATAGGAATTAGTTTAGGCTGTTGAAGATCTAAAACTGAATTTGTTGTTGGAGCATTTAATTCTAAATTTCCTGTTATATTATTCTCAGCATCTAAATGAATATTTATGGGAGCTCCTTCTAAGGTTTGAACAGGTTGTATTTCTCGTCCTGTCCAAATATTATGCCCTTTAGGGGTAGTAAGAGCTCCTGTGGCTCCACCTAATACGGCTCCACCTATAAAACCGGATAAAGCCCCCCAACCTGCACTTTCCCAAAACTTGCCATTTCCTCCAGGTAGTTGAGACATAAAGCCTCCACTCATAAAGCCTCCTACTAATCCGCTTGTGGCTCCTACTACTGCTCCTCCTATAACTCCTCCCGTAATTCCATAGGTGGCTAATCCTGCTGCAACTAACCCTCCTGCATAAGCTGCTACACCTCCAGAAAGGCATCCTATTATACCTCCTCCTACTATTCCTCCCCAAGTTTCAACATTGTTAAAATCCCATTTCAAAGGATTATAGGTACCATTGGCTTGTGAACCCCCTATATAAGCTCCTATTATAGCCCCTACTATAAGAGCCGTTATAATAAACTCCCCATTCTCATCCACATACACCAGTGGGTTGTTCAAGCAATACCCATATCTATTAAAGTTTTGGGTGTTAAAAGGGTCTTGTACGTAGTTATCGGGTTGTAAGAAACGGTGTAGCGCTGGGTCGTATAACCGTCCGTTCATATGTATAAAGCCTACGGTTTGCAGGTGTTCGTGTCCTGTAAACCCTCGGTCTAATAGGGTAAGTTTGTCTAAGGTGTTACCTGCAGCATCTTCTACTTTTATGGGTTGTCCCCAAGGGTCAAAGTGTCTGCGCTCGGCTATATTGCCGTCTTCATCGGTGAGCATTACAATGCTTCCGAGATAGTCGCGGTGTAGGTAATAGAGCTTTTGTGTCTCACCGTCCGAAATGAGTATCGCAGGGGCACTATAGGCGTCACCGCCTAAGTAAAACACAAACTTGGTGCTGTTATCCGTTTTGTTACATACTATCTCTACACTACCGTCGTGGCTGTAGTGTTTTAGTATTGGGCGTTTGGCTTTCTCTACTTCGGCATTGCCGTAATAGCAGTGCGAACGTTCGCCAAAGGCGTTATATTCATAGCTTATTCGCTCTTTATCCTTTACGTATATCTGCTCTGGGGCTTTGAAAGCGTTATACCTTACAGTGGGTAGCGGGTATTTTTCTAAATACGTCTCACCCGCTTCGTTGGTGGTAAGCTTTTGCTGTTGGTAGCCATTACGTGTATATTCATAGGTACCCATCGCGCTATTCTCTGTGATCCTTCCGCGTTCGTCGTATTGGTGGGAGGCATTGCCCCAGCGGGTGAGGCGGTCGGTAGGGTCATACGCAAATTCTTCTTTTTGGTTATAAAAACTATAAGTACGATGATTCAGCAGTCCTCTTTGCGTATTAAAATCGTATTGCAATACATTTAGCGGAGTATCTTCCCGTTGTACAGTTTGTGTTTTAGGGAAATGACTGTTGTACTGCAAATGCTCTTGGGTCTTTCCTTTGTGAAGGCTCAGTGGCTGTCTGTATTCGTTGCTTGCGCTCAGTTTCCAGAGGGTTGCTCCGCTCGGTGTTTTCATTTCTACCAAATCCCCATTCTCATAGCGGTATTGCACGGCACTGCTCACACGTTTGCCTGCCGTTTGGGCGGTAGTAGTCTCTTGTTGTACACGTCCAAAGCTGTCGTAGGTGTAGTTTTTAGTAAATACCGCTTGCGGGTTGGTTTCGGTAGTTTGAACCAATTGTTTGAGTCCGTTATACTCATAGCGGTAACTGTCGTTATTGCCGTCTTTGTTTTGGTTATCTATTTGGGTAAGCAGTTTGTCGGCGTTATAGGTATAGCGTATGCGCATATCCGTATACTCACCCGTAATATGTTTTTCACTCAGGCGGTCGGTACCTTGTGCATAGCTAAAGGTGGTCTTACCCTTAGGGGTAGTTTCTTCGGTGAGGTTGCCCCACGTGTCGTATTGATAGGTGTAGCGCCCTGCTGAGGGGTCGGTAAGGCTCGTTTTGCGTCCCCAGCCGTCTTGGGTTATCTTTTGTATGGCACCTCCATAGTCGGCTGTTTTTAGGCTACCGTTGGCAAAGTAGGTATAGCGCACAGTACCACCCGTGTCTTGGTGTTCTATAATGTTACCTTGGGCATCGCGGGTGCTTATCACTTGTTGTTGACCGTCATCAGCAGTGGTTTTGAGTTTGTCATAAGTAAAGCGGGTAACTTTACCTTCGGGACTGGTGAAAGTGGTAGGTCGTCCATATACATCGTATTCTGTCCTCTTCGCCTTTTGAGAAGCACCTTCTGTGGGGTGAGGAGCACTCACGCTCATTAGTTGCCCTATACCGTCGTACTCGTAGCTAACCGCATAGTGGTTGTTAAAAGCATCGTTACTCTCTTTTTCTAACAACCAGCCTAAAGTATTATAGCTCTCTGCACTGTAAGCACCTTCTTCGTTTTCGGTAATGGTTTTAAAAATACCTCCGTCAAAGCTATAGCGCATCGTGGTTTTCTTGCCTAAGAAATTTGTGGTTTGGGTAGGTCTGCCCCAAAGGTCATAGGCATAAAGAGTACTTTGTCCCAATGGAGTCGTTTCGCTTTCCAGCAGACCTCTATTGTTATAGCTAAACTTGGTTACCTGTCCTTCGTGGTCGGTATGAGCCGTTACAAAACGGTGGCTTGGGTCATAGGTGTAACGTTCGGTGCGTTGTTGTCCGTCTTCAGCGGTGGCAGTTTGTTCTGTTACGTTGCCGTACTCGTCATAACCATAAGAAGTAGTGCGCCAACCCGTACCATTACCTTTGGTTTTATGGGTAGTGAGCAAGCCTTTCTCATAAGCAAAAGTTTCAGCGGTGCTAAAACTATCGCCTGATAAGGTGGTGGTCGTCTCTTTCTGTTGAGGTAAGCCTGAAAAATACGGACTCTCACTCTTTGGCAAATAGCTCACGCGCGTACTTTGGCTATAGCCGTCCGTTTGGGTGCGTTGTTCGGTAAGGTTACCGTCTGCATCATAACTAAAATTATTGGTAGTCGTCAGTCCCGAAAGTCTATCTTCGGTAGTCTGCTGGGTAAGTTGTAGCTTGAAGACCTTGTTAGGACTGAGGGCATCAGTATATTGGTAGGAGGTTTTTTGGAAATAATCTGTAGGTGTATACGATGATGTAGAAACAATATAATTTAATGAAAAATCCTCCATTAAGGCTCCTCTCAGGTGAGGATTCATTACTTTTTGTGTATAGGTCTGATTATTATATTTATAAGGTTCATTCCAGTTTGTACTTCCTATTTTTGTAAACCCTAAGAAGCCTAAGCCTTCCGTATTTGTAATAGCGTTATAATAACCAAAATAGCGCATAGTTTTAGGAATCGTGATTCCTTCACGTTCTAACTTAGAAACTAATCGCACTGATTGCATATTCACAATAGCTACGTATGGATATGTTTCACTATAAATTTCTGTTCTATAGATAGGATCATTTTCGATATCAATATCAGAAACCATAGGTTTGTAAGAAATTTTCTCTTGTAAATCTTCTCTATGAACTTCTCTAAGCAAAACATCCTCTCTATTGTTTTCTTGTAAATGAGCAGTTTCTATCAAGTCTCCTGAAAAGAAAGAAATATCCATTACTCTATTGCGCTCATCTGGAGCTGAGAAAATAATGTGAGGAGGAAGTCCATTTATAAGCTCTTTATAGGATCCTGCTGTAAAGAAATATTCTCCACCTTCTGTTTGATTGTTGAATACTAAAATATTACGGATATGGTCAGATTTAGCTTGTGGAAAATTAGTTTTTGTAGATTCGTACTGTATGATATCTGTTTTGCCATCATTATTAATATCTATAGGGATTAAAGAATAATTCCTGTAGTAATAAATATATTGAAAAATAAGATCTCCTGTATAATGATCTACTCCATCTTCTACCTGCTCTTCCTCTTTAACTGTGCTGGCATAAAATGTAAAATTAAAACTTCTTAATTTGTAATCAAATCCTTTTCCTGTATTAGTTAGTACAGCAAAGGTATTACTTTTATCAGCTGTTGGTAATAAAAAATCTATTCTTCCGTCTCCATTGAAGTCTCCTGCTATAGGGTGAAAAATACCTAATTTGATATAGTTGCTATTGTACTTGTACAATAAATTTAAATTCTGATTGTTATCCATCTCATATACAAAAAGAGAACCATTGGTAATATGAATAATATCGGTTTTACCATCTCCATTTGTATCCATTGTCCAAAATAAATCATCTGAAGAAATATTTTGTTGCATATAACCTATCTGTTTCGAATAGTCTGTTCTTTTTCGTCCATCCAAATCAATCCAATATACATCTCTTCGATAATCGGTGGAATAATTACATTTCCCACAAATCGGTATAGACATTCTATCTCTATCAAAAGAAGAAGGGTCTAATTTACAAACTTCTATCCTTATAGGATATTCTATAGCAATAATATCAGTAAGTCCATCTCCATTAAAGTCTCCTGATAAAAATTTTAAATCATTATATGAAACACTTTTTTCTTCAGGGTAAACATCGTCAATATTTCCTCGATTTTCTATCCATTTTTGTATTAAAAGATCACAGAATTCTCTTCCTTGTTCTCTATAAGTAGGGAGTTTCCACTCTTTTGTGTCATAGCGATACAAAGTAGAAACATAAGTTTTTGCATAAGTATTGAAAATAACTTTGTCTCCTTCTTGGTGAGTAGTTACGAATCCCTGTCCATTAAATAACTTCCCTGTACTTGAAACAAATTTAGAAGCAAAAACATCTTTGAAAGTATATCCTAAAGAAAGTCCTCCTACAAGTTGATAAGGACTTTCTCTAAAAACATCAAAAAGATATACTTTTTTATAAGCATCCTCTCCTATAGTTGGGTACATTACAAAATCTGTATGATTATCTCCATCAAGATCTAAGGGTACCACGGCCGAATTTCGATTATCAACACCTTCTAAGGATACTTTAGATTTAAAATTTCTATTTTTAAATCCTTTTGCAGAATCCCAATATTTAAACTCTATTGGCGTACGACTTTCCCCTCCTACTTTTTCTTGCACAGAATTCAATCGGTTATAGCCTAAACTATTAATGTTGTATATCAGTTCATAATTCCTATAAGGAGTATTATTGTCAGTTACAGTAATAGCTGATAATATCTTATCGTTTATACACGCTACTCCTCCTACATACGCACTTTCCGTACGATTGCGAGCTATATATTTAAAACTAACTGTATGAAGCGCATTGTCCTTTCCTCCATATTCAATGCGACTTATAACCATATGATTTTTTTCTATGGTGTAATAATACTCAATGCTTATCCCTTGTGCATTCTCCCAATGAGAAAGTGCATATTCCAATACACTTTGTGCTCTATTTCCCTTGTGATTTCTTCCATAATACGCCTTAGAGCCATCAGGGTAAAGTACCTCAAAGTAATCAGGACCAAAAGCCACGTTCTTGCTCTTGCCCACTGCCTTAATACGTACTTGCGAGAAAGTTTCAGTCTCGTACACCGCTCCACTTTCGCCGTGTTTGCCTTCTTTCAGCATCAACCGCTGTCCGTCCAACGCAAACTGGTCTGTTTCCGTAAGGTTTACTTCGGTAATCTTGTCGTTGTGATACATTGTACTCCCCACTCGGCTTATCACCGAAAGCCCCGCTAAGTGCCATCCGTAACCCGCAATGCCGTTACCACTTTGGCTGTTGTAGGTCAGTGCCAACGTAGGGGCAACGCCCTTAATTCCTTGAGGCACCGCAATAGGTACGGTATACACTGCAGCACCCGTGCCTGATACACTCAGTTCACCCGTAGTCAAGCCCACAGTATTACCTCCGCCATCTCGTGCTGCTATATTCCCCGAAGGAAGTGCCGTTTCAGTAGGAGGGTCAACAGGCTCTGCGTAAAATGAAGTGCGTTCAATAGCCTGCAAAGGATAACTCTCTTGAGCTACACTGCCAAGACTATAACAAACAGATAGTAATAATAACAACCTCTTCATATGCTTAATCGTTTATAACTTAACATTAATCATTGTTTCACCACCTTAAACACCTTCCTACTGCCGTCAGAAAACGTAGCTACCAAAAAGTAATACCCTGCTGACCAAGTCGATACATTGATGTGAAAAGGCTCATTCGCAGGAATTTGATCTGTCCTATACATCATCTTGCCGTCTACCGAAAACACAACAAGTTGCGTCAGCACTCCATTTTCACTGTGATGCCAATACACCGCCAAGTTATCAGTTACAGGGTTAGGGGCTCCTTGCAGAGTAATTTTAGAAGAATTATCAGTCTCTGAAGATTTCAAAGCCTCAGGCAGTTCGTCAAAGAGCTCCTCATCGGTAGCGTCGTCTTTGCCGTTGAGGCACAAAAGCGCACTGCGCTGGTTACCCGCGCTGTCGTACTGAAAACAGTACTCTTTTTGAGCATAGATACTAAGGGTACCTAAAAAGAAGATAAGATACTTTAGCATTGTCCAACAGGTTTTGGTTATATGACCGCAAAGGTCAGAACTTTTTTTGAATAATGCAAGTTTTTTTACGTTTTTTTTCACTTTGCATTCTAATAGTAACGTTCTCCCTAATAAATTAATCCTTTTTTAGCTATCTCACTTCCCAAAGATTCTTAGCATCTCTCCGAGCCTCTCCTAAAACCCCAAGCAAACCCACACCCCCATTTCCACATTTTCTAATTTCCACATTCCCCCATTTCCTCATTTCCACATTTCCTCATTTCCACATTTCCTCATTTCCACATTTCCTCATTTTCTCATTTCCACATTTTCACATTTCCTCATTTTCTCATTTTCACATTTCCTAATTCTCTAATTCTCTAATTTTCTCATTTCCACATTTTCTCATTTCCTCATTTCCACATTTTCTAATTCTCTAATTTCTTAATCTATAACTAAAAAAGGTACTCCATCCCCCTTATGTTAAGGGCTCGGAGTACCTTATAATTATTTTTTAATCCTTCGGTTATCTCTTCTGTTGTGCCTTGCGTTGGGCTTCGGCTTGCTCCATCATCTCACGCATCTTGGCTTGGAATTTACTTTCCTTCTTAGGTTTTTTCTTGTTTTCTTGTATCTGTGCGTGAATCTTCTGCTCGTCTATAATCCAATACTTGATAGCCAACATAATGCCTATGGTCAATAGGTTAGATATAAAGTAGTACAAACTCAGTCCGCTGGCGTAGTTGTTAAAGAAGAACAACATCATCACTGGTGATAAGTAGATAAGGAACTTCATATTAGGCATTCCAGGTTGCTGAGGTTGTGCAGTCTGTGCCATTGTCATCATTGAGTAGATGAAAATAGCCACAGAAGCCAACAATGGAAACAGACTCACGTGACTTCCGTAGAACGGTATAGAGAAAGGAAGTTCAAAAATAGCATCGTATGACGATAGGTCGTGAGCCCATAAAAAACTCTTTTGTCTCAATCCAAATTCGGTAGGGAAGAAGTTAAAGAGTGCCAAGAACACAGGCAACTGTAACAGAGCAGGAATACAACCGCTGAGTGGGTTCACGCCTGCTTTGTTGTAGAGCGCCATAGTTTCTTGTTGGCGTTTCATAGGCTCTTCATATTTCTTGTTGATTTCCTCAATCTCAGGGCGCAATACCTTCATCTTAGCCTGCGATACGTACGATTTGTAAACGATAGGCGACAATAATAAACGCACGATAATGGTCATCAAAATAATCACCAATCCTACCGAGAAATAATCAGTGAGGAAGTTGTAAAGCGGAATGAACAACCATTTGTTGAGCCAACCAAAAATACCCCAACCTAACGGAATGAGCTCAGTGAGTTCATACTTGTCGTTGTACTGTTTGAGCACGTTGTAATCGCTAGGTCCAAAATAGAAGTGCAACGACTCGCTTAGCTCTCCGCTTTTCGCTTGTATAGGCAAAGAAGTAAGGAAGTTCTTGGTGTATTTTACGTCTTTCCCTTCGCTCATAGCGATATTGTGAGAAACGAAATCGCCTTTGGCAAACGGGTTGTCAGAAATGAGCACCGATGTAAACAAGTGCTGTTTGTAAGCCACCCAGTTCACTTTCTCTTCTTTTTGCTCGTCATTACCTCCTTGACTCAAGCGGTTAATGCGGTCGCCGTCGTACTGCACGGTCGCTTGCGTATAACGGTTTTCATAGGTGACGCTCTTCTCCATACGGCGTGCCTGTAACTTCCAGTCGATGTTCATAGGCTTAGAAGTATTCACAACACCCGATAAACCTTGTGAGCGCACTGCCACGTCCAACATATAACCCTCTTTTGGTAGGGTGTACATATATTCTAAATAAGCGTTTTCTGAAGTTTTGAGCTTCATCGAAAGCACTTTGTTGCCGCTGTTTTCGCTTAGCGTAGGCTCAAAGTACAAGTCTTTAGAACTTAGGGTTTGGTTCTGAGCGGTAGTAAAACTGAGGTTAAAAGTAGCATTCCAATCTTTAATTAAGTAAACAGGTAAAGAATCATAAGTTTTAAATTCTTTGAGCAAAACCTCCTTGGGTTGTCCGCCTCGGTTGCTGATAGTGAGCTTGATGTCTTTGTTTTCCAATACAGTTACCCCGTCTTTTGCCGACGGTAGAGTAGCCGAATAGGCAAAAGCACCTAAGCTGGCTTTGTACTTTTCTAAGGCTACCGAATCAGTAGGGATACCTTGGAAGGTAGCGGTATGAGTGTCTTTTTGGGTGTTAGTAGCTTGATTTGCTTGTTGTTCTTGTTGAGCTTTGCGTTTAGCTAATTCTTCTTCACTTGGTTTATTGTTATTCATAAACCACATCAAAAGTATAAAAATTAAGGTAAAACCTATAATACTCTTTAAATCGAATTTTTTTTCTTCCATATAAGTGTTTTTATCCGTGTTTTAGTTCTTTTTTAGTTTATTGTTTAAGGCTGCTCTCACAAAAGCTACAAATAGCGGATGCGGATTGGCAACGGTGCTCTTGTATTCGGGGTGATACTGTACGCCCACAAACCAAGGGTGATTTGGCAATTCTATCACTTCCACCAAACCCGTATCGGGGTTGATACCAGTGCACTGCAAGCCTGCTTTTTCGAGCTGTTCTTTGTAGTCGTTGTTAAACTCATAGCGGTGGCGATGTCGTTCCGAAATCTCTTTTTTGCCATAGGCTTCGTATATCTTACTGCCTTTGCTAAGCTCACAAGCCCAAGCCCCGAGGCGCATAGTGCCTCCTTTGTGAGTAATTTCCTTCTGACTTTCCATCAAGCTGATTACCGGATAAGGCGTTTGCTCGTTCATCTCGGTAGAATTAGCTCCTTTAAGTCCAGCTATGTGTCGCGCAAATTCAATGACTGCCATTTGCATCCCAAGGCAAATTCCCAAAAACGGAATGCGGTGTTCACGCACGTATTCAATAGCTTTTATCTTGCCTTCAATACCGCGACCTCCAAAACCTGGGGCTACGAGCACAGCATCCAGATGACCTAATTTGGCTTCTATATTTTCTTCATTGAGGTGTTCTGAATGAATACTCTCCACATCCACGCGCACTTCGTTCGCCGCTCCGGCGTGTATAAAGGCTTCTAAAATCGACTTATACGCATCTTGTAGCTCTACGTATTTGCCTACTAACCCTACTTTTATGCGGTGTTTGGGGTTCTTGTAGCGTTGCAAAAAAGTGTTCCATTGGGTGAGGTCGGGTTCCTTTTTACAAGGGAGGTTCAGCTTCTTGAGTGTCACTTTGTCCAACCCTTCTAAAAGCATCATATTAGGTACATCGTAAATAGTAGGCACATCAATAGACTGGATTACTGCCTCTCGCTTCACATTGCAGAAAAGCGCCAGCTTGTATCGAAGCTCGTCCGAAAGTTCGTGTTCGGTACGGCAAACTAATATATCGGCTTGAATACCGCTTTCCATCAGGGTTTTTACGCTGTGTTGCGTAGGTTTGGTTTTCAGTTCACCCGCCGCAGCAAGGTAAGGTACTAAGGTAAGATGTATCACGATGCCATTGTGCTCTCCCAAGTCCCACAAAAGCTGTCTTACTGATTCTATATAAGGCAACGATTCGATGTCGCCCACCGTACCACCTATTTCGGTAATCACAATGTCGTATTCGCCTGTTTTGCCAAGTATCTGAATGCGTTCCTTAATTTCGTTGGTAATGTGTGGTATTACTTGCACCGTTTTGCCCAAGAACTCACCACGGCGTTCTTTCTCGATAACGCTTTGGTAAACGCGCCCTGTGGTTACATTATTAGCTTGCGAAGTGTGTACGTTTAGGAAACGTTCGTAATGTCCCAAGTCTAGGTCAGTCTCAGCACCGTCTTCAGTCACGAAACATTCGCCGTGTTCATAAGGGTTGAGCGTACCAGGGTCTACATTGATGTAAGGGTCAAATTTTTGTATCGTTACCCTATAGCCACGAGCCTGCAAGAGCTTGGCAAGCGAAGCCGCAATGATACCCTTCCCCAAAGAAGAAGTTACGCCCCCAGTTACAAATATATATTTGGTATTTGCCATTTCTATTTAATTTGGTGCAAAGGTAGTGAATAATTAACAACTAACAATATTTAAAGTCTAAAATGTTAGTTTAAAGGCATAAAAAATAGAAGAAACTTGCCTTACACGTTCAAGTATTCTTCTACTTAGTACTAACTTAGCTACACTCTTCCTTCGTCTTTTGTTCGTTCTTTGTTCGTCTTTTGTTCGTTGTAGACCCACTGTAGAGCCACTGTAGACCCACTGTAGAGCCACTCTTTGTTCGTTTATCCTATAAGCTTCCTATAAGCTAACTGTATCACAATCCCTTCTCCGGTACTTTTCATCTTTTGGAAGAAAATACAGCGTTTTATTCCTTTTAGCAACTCTTTTATTTTTTTCTTCCGATATTTTCCGAACTCCTCCAAGTCACCCAAACTCTTCAAGCCTCTCCTCTCACACTCTATTATTAATCATTAACCACTAACCATTAATCATTAACCACTAACCACTAACCACTAACCATTAATCATTAACCACTAACCATTAATCACTAACCATTAATCACTAACCATTAATCACTAACCATTAATCACTAACCACTAACCATTAATCATTAACCATTTCTATCTTCAATGATTCCCAATTTCTTCATCAAGAAAGTAGCATTTTTGTTTTGGCAAACGCCCTCTCTTAACTTATAGTCGAAAGTGAGTTCTCCATTGGTGATGTCAGACTCAAAGCATTTATTTTGAAGTTGATGAGGATATTGTTCAGTAAGTTTACACACTTCTATATCGTGAGTAGCCAGCACGCCCAAAGCTTGTAAGGAAAGCAATCGTTCGATAATCTTGATAGTGCCGTACTGTTTGTCTTCTGAATTAGTACCCCGTAGTACTTCGTCCAAGAGCACAAAGCAACGTTCGTCCTCTAAGGTCTCCATTATCTGCTGTATACGATTGATTTCAGCAAAGAAATACGATTTGCCGTCGTTAAGCGAATCAGCAAGACGCATAGAGACGAGCAAACGCAAAGGGTGTACATTGGCTTTGCGCGCACAAATAGGTAACCCAACAAGGGTAAGCAACATATTAACCCCCAAAGTGCGCAAGAAAGTACTCTTACCCGACATATTAGAACCTGTAAGCAATACAAAAGCGTGCTTGTCCAACGTAATATCATTGGTAATCCGATGTTCAGAAGGGATAAGCGGGTGTCCTACGGCTTCAAAAGCTATTTCATAATCATTATTCAGGGTAGGATAAACAAATTCAGGGTTGTTATAACTAAAATTAGCAAAACTGCACAACACTTCCGTTTCCCCCACCGACTCTAACCATTCTTCAATACAGCTTGCATATTGCGACTTCCATTGCAAAAGTTGCTGATAACGATGTACGTGATAAAAAGAGAAAAGGTTTAGGGGTATAGAGACTAATATATTACTCACGTTGTCCAAATCGTCTAACAATCGGGAAAGTTGAGCTATTTTAGCGCTTGCTTGTTTGTTTTTCTCAGGGAAACGCGCTTCTACTTGCGCAATACACTCCTTAAAAGCATATAACATCGTATAAGTACGCTCAAAACCGAGTTTTTCTTTCGTCATTTTACCAATAAAAGAGAAAAACAGTAGCAAGTTTACAGTGATTAAGAACTTTCCAACGCTTTTTAGTAGTTCGTTGTCGTTTCCATATCCTATCAAAAGACTTATGATGAGGAATATAGGTAGAACAATGAGAGTATATTGCATTGTTTTGCTCAATAGTTTTGCAGTACTGCTTGCCCAAGTGCGTAGTTTAATGTAAAAATCTTTGCTGTCATCTATTTGTTGAGCATAAGCAGTAAAGGTTTGTCGCCAGCTTAGGTCGGGAGTAAGTGCTTTTATCTGTTCTTGTGTGTTGATAATGTCCTCAGAAGAAGGAGAGAGAAGTCGCTTGGCTAAAAGTTTTTTGCCTAAGAAAGTATGCGTACGGTTAAGATAATGATAAAGTGAATGTTCACCTAAAATATCCAAATCGTAAGCATAAGGGTGGTTTTCTTCTTGAAAATCTTTGCCGTTATCGGTGAAGAAAGTATGTTGTTCTAAAAATGCAATTTCCTGCTCATTGAGGCGTATTTTAGTTTGAGCGATACTGCGCAACGCACTTATTTTCTTGTGTTTTACTATCAAAAGAAGAAAAACCACAATAGTAAGCATACAAAATAGCCCCATTACTACTGATGGAGCTTTTATAAGTTTGTATACTGACCAAATGATAAGTAGCATTTCAGCTAATCGGAGGAAGCTAATTTGGTTGTATTGTTTAGTAAGTTTTAGGTATTGCTGTGTTGCCTCTGAGAGTTTTTCTTTATATGAATTTGTTGTCATTCGTAATTTGTCATTCGTCATTATTATCGAATCCAATCGTTCAGTCTGTTAGCATCCAATCGTAAGAAGATAAAAAGCAGAATAGTAAACGCCCAAAGGCCAGAACCTCCGTAGCTGAAGAAAGGCAACGGAATCCCAATGGTAGGAATTAAACTAATCACCATACCGACATTGATACAGAAATGCACAAACAGTATTGATACTACACAATACCCATACACCCTGTTAAACTTAGATTTCTGTCGCTCGGCAAGTACTATAAGTCGCAATAGTAAAAATGAGAAGAGTATGACCACTAAGGCAGTACCCATAAAGCCCCATTCTTCACCTACGGTCGTGAAGATATAGTCGGTATGTTGTTCAGGGATAAAGCTCCCTTTGGTACGAGTACCTTCCAAGAAACCTTTTCCAAAAGTACCCCCTGAGGTTATCGCCGATTCAGCCATATTGGTATTATAGGCAAAGTCGCGCTTCATTGCAGCTATCTTCTGAGGGTCAGTTTCAAGACGTAGCCATAAGTTCAAACGATTGCGGTGGTGTTGTTTGAGTACGTTATCGTATACTGGGTGCGTAACAAACGCCGTAAGCAAGCATATAACCGATAAGATAAATATATTTTGAAACGGAAAGCGTTTTGTTTTTCTCTTATGCCAAAAGCCGTAAAATCCAATACAAGCTGCACAAGCAAACAGAGTGAAAGTCGTTCCAAACTTTAGTGAGGAAACAAATACTACTCCTGAAAGAAATAGATAGAAGAGTAGGGCAGAGGGCATACCTTCGCGGAAAAGCACAAAAGCTAATGAAAAGAACACCAATAAGCTCCCTACGTCGGGTTGTAATAAGATGAGTACGGCAGGAATACAAATAATTGCAATAGCCCGTAAGAGGTCAGGAGTACGGCGAATATCGGTGTGGATATCGCTCACATAACGCGAAAAGGCAAGAGCTGTAGCTACTTTAGCAAACTCACTGGGTTGTACCGTAACAGAGCCAAAGGCATACCAAGCTTTAGCTCCATTTGTCTCTTTACCAAAAATAAATAGTCCAGCTAATAGTATAATCGAAATGATGTAGAATATTACTGAAAAGTTGATATAAAACCTGCTATCTATGGCTAAGATAAAGATAATAAGCAAGAAACTAAGCCCAATAAAAAGCAACTGCTTTCCGTAAAACTGATTGAGGTCGAAGATAGAAGTAACGTTTAAGTCGCTGTAAGTAGTGGAAAAGATAGCTATCCAACCACACATTACCAATAGTAAGTATAGTATTACTGAAGTCCAATCGAGGTTCTTTACAAGGCTATGTCTCATTGTAAGTTATAAGTGGGTTATTTGTGTTTTCTTCTGAAAAGGAAAAACATAGCGTATTCAATAGCTAAGTTTAGCCATCTTCTTTCGTTAAACAAAAAAGAAAGCCACGTATGAGCGAGTAAGTTTTTAGGTGTTAAACTCTCTGCCACTGCCGATACTTGATTGGTAAGTGATAGTCGGTCTATTTCCTTTTCTAAGCGCAGTATTTTAAGGTCGTTATCAATTTCTTCAAAAGAGCTATAGATTTTATTCTTCGTCATCGGGTTCAGCTTTAAAATAGATTTCAGAGAGTTTTTCTAATAGAGGCTTCTCAATAAGTTTTTTGCGGAAAGCCAATACTATTACCACAATCAACACATAGAAAGCTCCTACAATAGCAAAACCTAAGGCATTGCTATCAAGTGCTTCACCAATAGCATACGCTCCGGCGAAAGACAAAAAGAACAATACCAACAAACTCGCAAAGGATACTATAAAAAAGGTTATAAGTCCATAAGACGATTTACCTATAAACCTAAAAAGGAATAGTTTATAGTAAGCTATTTGCGAATTGAGAGCAGAACTTGCTTTTGTAGGAACTTCCTCAAAAGTTTCTTTGATAGAGTGGATAGACATATGTGCTTATTTCTGCAATTTAGCGTTAGCTGCTTTTAAGGCGGCTAATTTCTTTTCTAAGAAAGTAATCACGTCTTCGGCTTTATAGCTTGATTTGGAAAGTAAAGTGTCTACTTTTTCCTCCAAAGAACCTTTTAGTTCCGCTGATTTTTCTTTTACATTCTCAGTTAAACGGTCAAGTTGTTCTTTTAGCTTTTCAGCCTTGTCACTCACGCTATCTTTAATCTTTTCGCGGGTAACTTTACCCTTATCAGGAGCAAAGAGAATACCTAAGCCCACTCCAATAGCAACACCTGTTGCCAATCCTAATAATATGTTTCCTGTTTTTGCCATAATATAATAAATTTTAGTTTTACTTACGATTAGAGTTATTAGTAGTATACTCTAATAAACGCACAAATATACAAAGTATTTTTGAAAGGTGCAAATTTAAAGAAAAAAATAATTACAAATCAAATACAGAGGTGCGTTTAGCAAAGAACAAATCTTTAATTCTTATAAGTGATGCTAAAAGCAAATATACACCAAACCAAGCTCCTAAGGTGGCAAAGGTGCCGTAAATAAAAACAATACGGACGTCTTTGGCACGCATTCCTAACTTCTCGGCTAAACGCGATGATACTGCAAAGCCGTATTTCTCAAGGAAAAACCTAAATTCAGAAAATATCTTCATAATTATTCATTAGCTACACGACTTACTTTTCGGACTTTAAAAAGCAGTAACATTCCTAAAACAAAGAAAACTATTAGTGAAATAGTAGCATTGCGCATATTATTGGTAAATTGGTCTATTATACCATAAACCCCCATTCCTATTACAATACCCAATTTCTCAGTTACATCGTAAAAACTGAAAAAGGAAGTAGTATCTTTAGTTTCGGGTAAGTAAGCAGAATAGGTGGAACGTGATAGCGTTTGTATGCCCCCCATTACAAGCCCTACTAAAATAGCTATTGCATAAAACTCAGTAGGTTTATATACGCAATATGAAAGCAAACAGATGCCTACCCATATAACATTAAGCCCAATGAGCACTGCAATATTACCCCATTTGCGCACTGTTAAAACCGTAAGGTGTGCTCCTAAAATAGCTACTAATTGAATAATGAGTACACTTATAATGAGCCCCATAGTGCTTTCTTCGGAGTTTGCCCATTGTATTTCTTGCTCTCCAAAATAAGTGGCTATCAGCATAACGGTTTGTACACCCATACTGTACACAAAGAAAGCAATAAGATACCACTTCAAACGAGGAGAAGCTGAGAGAGATTGCCATACTTTGCGCAGTTCTTTAAAACCGTTGAAAAGAATGCTTTTGCTGAACTCCCCTCTGCCTTTTTTATAAGAGGGAAGATAATAGAAGGGGATACTACTAAAACCTATCCACCATATTCCTACTGTAATAAACGAGATACGCATAGTGGTGAGAGTAGTTTCAGCATCAGTAGTAGCAAAGCCTACCCATTGTGGTTTCATTACCATTATGAGGTTAAAAATAAGCAATAATACACTACCTGTATACCCTAAGCTGTAGCCTTTGGCACTTACGGCGTCGTACTGTTCAGGGAGAGCAATATCGGGTAAATAAGAATTATAGAATACGATACTCCCCCAAAAGCCTACTACGCCACAAAAATAACACAAGAGTCCGAAGTAAATATGTTCTAAGGAAAACCAATATAACCCTACACAAGAGATAGCTCCTAAATAGCAGAAAAAGCGCATAAAGCTCTTTTTATTCCCTAAGTAATCGGCGATACCACTGAGGATAGGGGAGAGTACTACCACTACTGCAAAAGCTAAAGCGGTTACAAAAGCAATCACAGAAGTGCTTTTAATCACCATTCCAAAGAGCTCAATATGGGTGAGCTTTGCAATGCGAAATAACAATCCGTAGAAAATAGGGAAGATAGTAGAGACAATGGTGAGAGAATAGACAGAGTTAGCCCAATCGTAAAAAGCCCACGCATTGAGTAGTTTTTTATGTCCTCGTTCTAATGGTTTCATATTAATTTTGAGTGCGTTTTGCGCCTAACTTTTCAATAGAGTAAATCACACAGAAACCTATAATAGCCAATAAGATAGCGGTTAGGATTTGCGGATTGGTATTGGTGATTGTTTTGAAAGCACAAGGCGATATGCTTTTTTCCCATATCACACTGCCATTAGTAGGGTCTGTTTCGAGAGTTTCTTTCCAAGGCCATACTTTGTTTAGTGACCCAATAATAAAGCCTGTGAGTCCTGCAAAGGTAAGGTTTCGGAATTTAGCAAATAACCATTTTAAAGCTTTTGAAAAGCTAAGAATACCTGTGACAGCCCCAATAGCAAAAACGCCAATCACTTTAAAATTCCAAGAACTAAGTGCATCTAAAACAGTGTGATAAGCCCCCAGAAGCACCAATACAAAAGCTCCCGATATACCTGGGAGTATCATAGCGCAAATGGCTAAGGCACCACAGAAAAAGATAAAGATAATACTTTGGTTACTGCCATTTACCAAAGGAGGAACGACGGTGATAATATAAGCAACAATCCCTCCAACTATCATAGTTAAAACAGCGGCGAGATTCCAACGTTTTATTTCTTTTGTTAGGAAAAAGACACTTGCAATCATTAGTCCGAAGAAGAAAGACCATACCATTATGGGGTGATTTTCTAACAGCCATTTCATACCTTTGGCAAGCGAAAGAATACTGATACCTATCCCTGCAAAGAGAGCTACAAAGAAATTCCCATTGATGTGTTTCCAGAAAGCGACTAACCCTTTTGTAAAAAGGAGTTTGAAGGCTTGTAAGTTTACTTTGCTGATAGAATCGACTAACTCCTCATAAATGCCTGAAATGAAGGCAATAGTTCCCCCTGAGACTCCTGGTACCACATCGGCAGCACCCATAGCGAGCCCTTTGAGGGTGATAAAAAAGTAATCTAAAAATGTACGTTTCATAAAGAACGGTTTCTGTTTCAATATTGAACTTAACGGGTGCAAAAGTAATAAAATAATATTCATTGACCAAAAAGATAGAAGTTTAAAAATCTTTGTTATCCACTTTGGAAGCAAGGTTAATGGTTAATGATTAATGGTTAATGGTTAGTGGTTAATGGAGAAATTGGGAGAGGATTATATAAAGCTTATAAGAAGCTTATAGGAT
>ERZ773100.444-NODE-444-length-21124-cov-4.735963_pt1 | contig 21124 bp, 33 predicted proteins | sample MGYA00511119_ERZ773100 | MGnify/ENA primary metagenome ERZ773100 (study PRJEB29015, sample SAMEA2738000) | human oral metagenome | biome: human oral; feature: human-associated habitat; material: dental | place: China | collected 2111 ...
TTAATGGTTAATGGTTAATGGTTAATGGTTAATGGTTAATGGTTAATGGTTAATGATTAATGGTTAATGATTAATGATTAGTGGTTAATGATTAATAATAATAATTTTATATGAGAACCATTACTTTTGTTTTACTATCGTTATTGCTGTTTTCGTGTAAAACAGTTACTTTAATCTATTTTGATTTTCTTTAAACTGAAAAATAAATAAAAAGCAAGTAGCACAAGGGCTTTTAAAACGTTTTTAATTTTAAAAATAAAAAATATTTAAAATAAACTTACCACGATACTTACCCTTTTTGTATCTTTGCCGAAAAATATCGGATTATGTTTTTCTATCTCAAAGAGCCTAATGGCGACAAAGATACAATAATTATCATTCAGTATTACACTGCTGACGAAAAAAAAATATTCAAGTATTCGACAGGCGAGTACATTCACCCTAACGACTGGGACTTCAACGCCCGTATGCCAAAGAGTCGCAAGGGTGCTGATGGTGTGAGGCTGCGAAAGATAGCCACACATATTATGCAGTATAACGACTTCCTTGTTACCCTCATTGATAATTACAAATTGAATGGTGAGAAGATAACAAGAGAAAAATTAAAGAACGCTTTTGACGCTAAATTCAAACCTGAGAGGGTAACTAATGAATTTAATTACTTCACGGATTTTGCGATGAATTTCCTTTCTTCTATCAAGGGAACGATTAATAAGAATACTGGCAAGGAATACAGCAAGGCTCGTATTTACATTTACAACCAATCACGTAATGCTTTGATTAATTTTGAAAATTACTCTAACAAACGAATTAAAATTGATGAGTATAACGCTCAACTGAATGATGAGTTTGTAGCGTTTTGTATGAATGAAAAGAAGTACTCAGCTAATACGATAGGTGAATTAGTTTCGGGCATTAAGGTACTTTTAAGAAAGGCAAAAGAAAGGGGGTATACAATTGCTAACGATTTAGACAACTTCACAAAAACAAAAGAGGAAAGTGTATCAGTAGCACTATCAGAGGAAGAAATTGGAAGATTGGTAACGTTTGACTTCTCTAATGATAAGAAATTAGAAAATGCCCGAGATTTGATGATTTTAGGACTTTGGACTGGGTTACGTGTGTCGGATGTTATGGCGTTGCCAGTAATCGACCCTGATAGTAAGTTTATTGAGGTTGAACCTCAGAAAACACGTAATACATCGGGGGCAAAGGTAGTAATACCGCTTCATCATCATATTAAAGAGATGATAAGAAAGCGAGGAATGCCTACACCTTTGAATAGTGTAGTATTTAATAGCAACATTAAAGAAGTTTGCAGATTAGTAGGATTTAATGATGTAGTGGAAGGTACTTTAATGAACCCCAAAACGAGAAGAAAGGAGCGAGGAGTATTCGAGAAGTGGCAATTAATAAGTTCACACACTTGCAGAAGGTCGTTCGCCACGAATTTATATCTGATGAATTTTCCTACGTTATCGATAATGAAGATAACAGGACACACAACGGAGGCAAGTTTTTTAAAGTACATAAAAGTAACACCAAAAGAGCACGCAGAGAAGTTATTAGCACACTGGGAGGAATATTATAAGGACAAAAACAAAGCACCCTAATAAGGTGCTTTTTTATTTGTTAAATATGAAACAAAAAAAGTTGAAAAATATTTTGGAAAAAGTTTGCATAATTAAAAAGTTTACCGTATCTTTGTACCGTTGAATTAGAACAGAAGAGACAACTGTATAACACGGTCAAAAAACAATTATGGAAATATTCCAAATGATTAAACAGATTGCAGAGGCTAACAAAGAAGGATTCACTGTTTCGTTGTTAGATTTTCAAACTCCTAAAAAAGGCTATTGTGTAGCAATGAGAATGACACAAGATAGTTTTGGAGATGAAGGGTTGAAAAGAGTTATTGAGGTTGCAATGCGAAGCACTTATGTAGTAGGCGGTTGGTATGATAGAGAAAGCAAACAATTTTACTACGATTGTGTAATGATAGTAGATGATTTGCCAACAGCCTTAGAACTTGGAAGGGCTAATGAGCAGTTAGCGATTTTCGACCTTACAAATGCAAATGTAATTGAGTTGTAACAATGAAAGGGGAGGTAACTCCTCCCCTCTTTTATAATAATAAATATGAATATAGTTAAAGCAGTACACAAAATAAAAGACTTACTCACAGATGAGCAGTTGGATAAGTTAGAGCATTTGGCATTACAATATCAAAGGTATGCTCGTATTTTCTTTAAAATAGAGCATATAGATAAGACTACAAAAGTTCTTGTTATTTCTGTTTATCAGGAAAAGAGCCCAAGTGAGAATTATTTAACAGATAAGGATTTAAGAGAACGTGCTCAGGGACTCTTTATGCCTTTCTTTGGGGATTATACGCTGAATATTGGAGCAAGGTGTTATATGGCGAGTCCTGTGGAGGAGGTAACGCCTAATTGGATTAAGGAGCGAATGAACCGCTACAAGGTAGGGAATAAGCAATTAGTTAAGGATTTGGGGCTGTCAAAGGCTGAGGTGTCGGCTTTGGTAAATGGTCACAGAGAGATGGGCATACGAACGAAAGGGCTTTTTTATTATTACTTTAAAAGTCTTACTAATAATTAATTGATTATAAAAAAACGCACCTACGGCAATAGGCGCGCTTTTTTTAAAGAAATATTTAGACGTAATCCTACAAGGAAAAAAAACACACTTTTTGAGGCGTGTTTTTCGTTTAATAATTAACCTAAAATAAATATACAAGAAAACAAATGAATTTTCAATAGAAGAAAGCACACTTTTTATAGTGTGCTTTTTTTGTGAATAATTAAATTAACAACAAATAAAACTACAACTGTAATGATGGTGCAAAGGTAATGAAATGCTTTATAATTCATTGCTAACATACATTAGCAACGTCGTGGGGTATGTTGTGCGTAATTTTGCCATATGGAAATTCGTTTTAGCACACATAATGAACAATTGACAACCTCACAGATTGACGCTGAAAATGGTGTTATCTATGGGGTGGCATTGGCTAACAAAGGGCTTAACAAGAATGGTTATTACTTTTCTGAAAGATTTCTAAACGAGTTAAAAGCATACGGAGAGAAGGAGGGTAAAATAAAATCTCGTTTTGAGCACCCTTCTTTTGGAACCTCCGATTTGGGTTCACTAATAGGTTGGTTTAAGAATTTCAGGATTAAAAATGAAAACCTGTACGGCGATTTATTTATTGCCGATGTGGCTAAGAAGACGCAGGTAATGGGCAGAGGCATTTCGATTGCTGATTACGTTATTTCAATGGCTTCCGAGTGTCCGGATATGTTTGGAAATTCAGTATATGTGTTTGCTGATGAGGTAGTAGAGGAGGTAACAGAAGGAGGAGAAACTAAACGATTTGCTGGGCTATCTCTTGATTGGTGGGTGGCTTCGGATTTGGTAGATGTGCCCGCAGCGACTAACGGGCTATTTTTTTCAAAAGAAAGTAAAACAAAAAAAGTTGATTATATGAATATTTTAGAAAGAGTGAAAAAAGCGTTTGACTTTTCAATTAACAAGGCTTTTGACTTGGATTTGACACTTGCTAACGGTGATATTATTACCGTAGTTACTGAGGCTGAAAAGCCACAAGTGGGCGACAAAGTGAAGCAAAAGACTGATGGAGGGGAAGACGCAGAAAAACCGCTTGCCGATGGTGAGTATGTTTTGAAAGATGAGAGCACGCTGGTAGTAGAAGGTGGGGCTATTAAGGAGATTAAGGAAAAGGCGAGCGAGCCTAATCCTGACGATGGCAATCAAGAGGAATTTGCCAAACAATTAGAGGAATGTTTTAGCTTGGTAGCTGAAAAAATTGACGCTTTGGCAAGTGAATTTGCTAAGATAAAATCGACACAAAGTAGATTTTCAGCAGACGATAAAGGAGCAACAAGTAATGAGTCTTCCGTGAGTGGAGACGGCTTGGATATGGACAAAATGCGTAAGCTTTTAGGGCGTACTAAGTAATTTTAACTAAAAAGAAAAATAAAATATGGCAAATACGGCTTTTAAAGAGTTTCTTAAAGAAGCGGAAAGAAACAAGGAGTACATAAAGAGAGTTAAGGACTTGTTAGAAGAAGGGCAATTTGGTTTGCTTCCTTTGCAACAAATCTTTACCATTCGTGAGGGCATTGTGAAAGGCACTGAGTTTGGATATTATGCGCCAGTATCGAATGTAACTCACTTAGACGAGGGTTGCGGTAAGCCTTCTAAGCCACTTGACACACAAGTGCGCACAGGCTGGTTTGACCCCGTTCCGTTAAAGGTGAATGTTTCAGATTGTTATTCAACATTGGAAAAGACATTCGACGCTTGGGTTGCGAAGACAGGAGCAGACCGTTTTAACATTGACGATTCAGATTACGTGGCGTTTTTGGTTTCACTAATCGAGGGTGCTGTTTTGAATGACTTCCACAGATTTGTTTTCTTTGGAGACAAGAACCATTCGACAGTAGGTAGCGGTAGTGGTACACAGGTGCTTAAAGCGGGATTGGACAAGGCCAACTTTAATGTATTTAATGGTGTATATTCTCAGTTTGAGAAAATGATAGCTTCTGCGCCTGATAAAAAAATTGTTGTTGCTGAAAACGCTAAGAATAGTTATGCAGAACAAAGAGAGCTAAAAGAAGATTCTGCTTATAATACTCTTTGTAAAATGCAAGATGTGGCAGATTTCAAATCAGGGGCTTCAAGAATGTTTTTGATTACAAAAAGCTATGCAACCAACTTAACACGTTTTATGCGTAAAGAGTTCCGCAATGAGCAATCATTTAAAATGGTCGAGGGCGGTTATATGGTGGGAGAATTCGAAGGCGTCCCTGTTGTTACCTCTGATTGGATAGACTATATGATACGCTCTAACTTTGACGACGGTACTAAGTGGCATAATCCACACCGAGCCTTGTTGTATGACAAGAATGAATGTCAAATTGCTATTGATAGTCTGGAAGCACTCAAAGACATAAGCATTGAGTACATAGGTGGTGACACAGAGAAGGTTTTCTTGAAGGGTACTTACCGTGCAGACTTCCAACGTGTGATTGGCAATACTGGTGTTATGGCGATTTAGTAATGATTGATGATAAATGGTTAATGTTTGGTTAGCCATTTATCATTAACAATTAAACATTAAAAGAGAAATTATGGCAGAATGTATTAATGCGTTAAGTAAAGATTTGACCTTTGACTGTACCGACAAGGTAAAAGGTATTGAGAAGCGTATTTTGCTCATCAATAGAGCAGATATAGACTTTGCTGCAACCACAGTAGACGCTTCAAAAAACAAAATGAGTTCTCTTGTACTCAAAGCGAGCAAGACCGGTTACTTCTTTGATAATTTCAAGGAAACACACATATCAGAGAGTATTAAACCAGAGATTTCAGATGATGATTTCAACGGATATAAGCACTCAATAGGTATTACTGTGTATGGCAAGAGCGCTGAGGAGTACGAGCAGATTGACCAATTTGTAAACGGTGCACAATTGGTTGCGGTAATTGAACACAAAGCCAAAGGAGAGAGCAGTTTTGATGTATTAGGCTTCTATGTAGGATTAGAAGTAACAGAGGGAGAAGGTCGCACTAATGGCGGCGCTTTCAAACTCACAATTTCGACCCCTGCAAATCAGAAAGAGCCTAATGTGGCTTTGAAATGGCTTGAAACCGACTACGCAACCACTAAGAAGAAGTTTGATAAGAAACTTGCTGCATAGTGACAAAATAAATTGGTGAAATGGTTATTACAGATGAGAAATTGAATAAGTTGCTCATTGGGGGGTATGAAAAGGCGGTGAGCGAGGACAAAGATACGTTCATCGCCTTTTATGCTTACCTGTTTGACGACAACGACCCCTGTACGACTTGTGGTAATAAGTTGAAAGGGTATTGGAATAAGCTCATTGATGAGGGCAAAGAAAAGTTAAGAATTAAAAATAATATTATTATGGCAAAAAAAGGTCAAAACACACAAGAAGAGTTAGCTAATGAACAAGTAGGCAAATTAGCGAATGATAAATGCGCATTTAGATTGCGTGAAGGAATTGGGTCGCTGGCAATGGACTTCGGTAGTAGTGAGTTGTTCAATAATGACACTATCACGAATGAAATTGCGGTGAAATATCTCAAAATCAACAAGAATAGGATTGCGAACTTCGAAGTGTATCCTGAGAATTGGGAAGAACTCATTAAGTAACAATTAACAATTAACAATGGCAAAGGTAACGGCAATAGAATTAGCGAAAGAACAGAGAAAGACAAATAGCGAGAAGTATAAGAACTTCCCGTATTTGGCTAATGGTCAGAATAACGACTACCCGACAATTATTGAGCAGTTGGTGGCAGGTTCACCAACCGCTCGTGCTTGTTCGGGCGTGATTGCCGATTTCATCTATGGTCGTGGTTTTGCATTGGAGATTGAAAGAAGAGAGCAGGCAAGGTCGCAAGGGGTTCGATTTAGAAAAGATGAGTTGTTTATTAATGATAAAAGGGAAACCCCTAACGACTTGTTGAAGAAAGTAGCGAGAAGCATTGCAATACATAAGGGCGTATTTGTGCACGTAAATTACAACGGCTTCTACGAGAAGACAAGCGTTCAGGTATTGCCATACAAGAATTGCCGATTGGGAAAAAAAGACAGCAAGGACTATCGAGGCAAGGTGCTGGTATATAACGATTGGGATAAATTGAAGGACTATAAGGATAGGGATAAGAATTTAGTTGCAATTGACCGATATGACCCTCGTCCAAAGGTGATAGAAGCGCAGGTAACCAAGGCGGGAGGTTGGGATAAGTACAAGGGGCAAGTGTTCTTCTTAAACCTTGACAGGAATGATACCTACCCGCTGGCGTGGGCTGATGTAGTAATGCGTGATTGTGAAAGTGAAAGTCTATCAAGTATATTTACCCGCAACGGATTTAAGAAAGGATTCTTTGGCACATATGCCATTGTTACTCCAACAATGGAAGGCGAGGAAAAAAGAGAAGATTTTAGAAATGAACTTAGAAAGAGCATAGGAGTTGAGGCAGAGCAGAGTGTTTTTCACTTTGAAACGGAAATGCAGGGCGATAAGTTGGAGGATAATGTACTGATAAAGGCTATCGAGAGCAATATCAAGGACGATACCTTTAAGTACGCTGACGAGAAGACGGCTAATAACATTCGCAAGTCGTATGGCAATGTGCCCCCTGTGCTTATTGATTACGTGGAAGGGAAATTAGGCAATACATCGGGAGAAAGTTTGAAAGAAGCACGCCTCTTTATGCAGGAGCAAACGCAAGAAGAACGCCAAGATGTACAAGAGATGTTCGAGGAGCTTTTCGACGGATTTGCAAGGAATATATCGGCAAATGGACTTTTTGAAATTAGCAAATTAGTATGAAGTTATTAGTTAATAAGCAAGAATGTAGCAAGTATTTAAGCGTTTCGCTATTCCGAAAGGAGGAAGAATTCAACCGCTTTATTAGAGAGGCGCAGATGTTTGACTTGAAAGAACTTGTATGTGAGGCATTTTACCAAGATTTGACGAGCGAAACACCAGTGAGGGATTACACTTTATTGCTTAATGGTGGCACTTATACCTTTGAGGGCAAAAAGTACGAATTTGCAGGACTCAAAGCCGTATTAGCGTACTTCACATATGCTCGATATGCTTTCACAGGGCACTATATTGATACCTCTATGGGATTGAAAGTGAAAGAAAATCAAGATGGGGACACAGTGAGCCAAGCGGAGCGGAGAGATGTGCGCACAATGTACAAGCAACAAGCGGACTTGCTATGGCAAGATTGTGTTTCGTACCTTGAAAGGAATGCCACACTATTCCCCGAATATAGATGTAATAGTGGCTGTGGCGATAACAATCGAATTAATAAACCAAGAATGAGAATGAAATTGATATGAGATGTATAGATAACATAAAGGATATAACGCTTGATTGTGATTACAAACCGAAAAAGGGGCTAAAACATAGAGTGCTGGTAATACCCTACAAGGATATTGACAGGAGATACACTACACTGAACGCTGATAAGACAGAAATTACTCACTTACAACTGTTACCCAGCAAGCGAGGATATCTATTTGAATTAAACAATGCTTTTAAAGTGAGTGGCTCGCAGAAGTTTGGCGGAGGATTTACTCACGAGTTATCGATAAAGATAGACAAGGCGGATAGTGGTAATATTGCCACAATGAATGCGCTAACAAAAGGTACTTATGTACTTGTTGTGGAGACAGCCAGCAACACGTTTGAAGTATTAGGATACGAGGCTGGTTTGGTAGTGAATTCTGTACAAAGAGACTATGCAGGGAATGTAATAGGGCTTGTTTTTGCAACGCCAAGCGATGTTAAAGAGTTGCGAATGGTAGCGTTGTGGGGAGAGGGCGACTACCTTACTATGAGCAAGAAATTTGAGAAGAAGGTGTTTATGGGAAGAAATCTAATAAAAAATAGCAAAAAAATAGTTACAAAAGTTGAAGCTGGAGGTATTGCATATATTGGAGATTTTGTTTTAGAAATCGGGAAAACATATATAATCTCTGCTAAGAAAATTACAGGAGCTCGTTCAGATAATATGTTTTATCTAAACACCAACAAGGATTGGGGATTAGGGCAATCAAAAAGCGTTCTTGTAAACACAGAATTTGTTGTGGATAAAGATTATAAATATCTATGGATATGGGGTAACAACAGTGGTGACGAAGTAACCATTGAGAATTTAAAAATTGAAAAAGGCAACACTCCTACCGATTGGTGTCCGGATGATGAAGATTAAATTAATTAGAATTATGAATAAATTTAAACAAAACTTAACAGGTCAAGACAAACTACTACATTCATTTTTTGGAAACATTATATTAGTGGTATCCTTCTTAGTGTTTGTCTTGTTTATGAAGTGGTGGGAGGCATTAGCATTTGCTTTTTTTTGGGTGCTGTGTATAGGGCTTTCCAAAGAGCTATTCGACAAAGAAGTAAAGCACACCTTTATTGATTGGTGGGACATAGTAGCGAGCGTAACGCCCTACCCTATTGTAAAACGTATAAACAAGGAGGCTAATGGATAAGTTTATGAAGTGGCTAATTAAAGCCAAGATAAAGATAGCGATATGGGCTACACCTTTGGTTTTGCTCTTCTACTTTGACGATAAGATACATCTAAGAGATAGGGTGTACTATTTCTTTATTGCATTTTTCAAGAGCGTGCCGTTACTATTGTTGTACGCTTATTTCTCAACTGACAGAGAGCAAAATGCAATATTTTATGCGAGCATAGGTGTTGTGTTACTCCTTGATATGTTAGCTGGTGCTTGGTATCACTTTAAGAGAGGAGATTTTGATTTTGTAGACCTATTTAAAGGAACAATTACTAAGATGTTACTTATCACAATAGCCTTTATATCTTTGTCACTTTTAAATATACCATTGAGCAGGTCGGGGTGGGGGAATGCGTTTGAAATTACTATACAGATGATATCTTTATTGTACCCTGTTAAGGATATTGTAAAGAATGTTTTTGTGCTTTCAAAAGGTAAGTTCCCTCCTGAGTTCTTTATGAGAACCTTATACAATTATGAAAAGAGTGGAAAGTTGAGGGAGTTTTACGAGAAGGTAAACAGCGGTATTATTCCCGAAGAATTAAGCAATAATCATAAAACAGACGAACAACAATGACACCGAAGGAATTTATAAAGCAGTACAAACCTTTTGCTATTGAAACTGAGCGCAAAACGGGTATCTCTCACCTCTTTACGTTGGCACAAGCTGCGTTAGAAAGCGGTTGGGGAAATAGTGCGCCAGGGAATATGTTTTTTGGCGTAAAAGCAGGCAAGGACACGCCTGTTAATAAAAAGCAATTGTTAAATACTACTGAGGTGCTTAATGAGCCAAACTTAGGATATAAGTTTCCACAAGTGATGTCTATATATAAGTTACCTAATGGTAAGTACAAGTATGAAGTAAAAGATTGGTTCAGGAAGTACGACACGCCCGAAGAATGCTTTACCGACCACACACAATTCTTTTTCAAAAACAAGCGATATGTTAAAGCGTTGTTAGTAAGAAACGACCCTTACAAGTTCGCTGAGGAGGTGGCAAAGGCAGGGTATGCAACTGCTACCAACTATTCTGATAGTTTGAAGAAGATAATTACAAAAATTATTAATCTAAATGAGAAAGTATAATTACATAAGAATACTAAGAGCTTTCGGAGTTATCGGATTGGTGCTTGTTTTGCTTGGTCTATTAGGTTGCAGGACTCGCAAGGTAGCCACTACCGAGCAAAAGCAGGTGCAGAAAGAGCGTATAATAAAGTACAAGGATAGTACAGCTCTTTTTCAGCAACACGAACAAACCTTGCAACTCGATACACACGCCTCGCAAGAGTACGAGGTAACAGTAGAGAGTGACAAGGATAGCGTAGGTAACAGCAAGGAGCTTACATACACTCGTATTAGTGACGGCAATAATGAAACTATAAGGGTAAGAGGTGGAAAGGTGAAGATTACGACTAAGAGAGCCCTATCCAATAGCCAAATAGTGGCGAATACTACCCTTACGAATACTATAAGCACAACTAATAATGAATTACGAAGCACAGAAAGCACGACGGCTTTTTCTCGTAAAACAAAAGATGTGAAAGGAATTGTTAGCTGGTGGGTATGGCTATTGTTGGTACTGCTGGCGGGTGTGATAGGTTGGAGAATGTGGAAGTGTTTTCATAAATAATTATTTTTAGTTGTTAAAAAAGAGCCCCGTGTAAGTGCGAGGCTCTTTTTTGTTATTTGTAATAATAAGTAACAGTGGTATATCCCGAATAATCAAAGTATTTTTGTTTTATAGTTCCGTCCGACGCCTTATAATCTATTACATAAGGCATTGCTTCATTTTGTCCGCCATTTAAAGGAATTTTTTTAACTTCCAAAGTGTTGCCATTAAGTGTATATATTGTTTTGTAATAATATATATAATACTCTTCTGCGGGTTGTCCGTTAAAATCCTTTTTATTCCTATATTCATCTGTGGTTGGAATTACATAGAAAAATTTATTTTCATTAAAATATTGGTATTGAAAAAACCAAGGATTCCCAGTAGATTTCATTTTCTCAACCTCTTTTTTTACAGATAACACTCCGTTTCGAGTACGAATATCTGTATTGCTTACAATAAGGTCTCCTTCATTCACTTGTTTATCAGATTGAAAAAACCACTCACCTTGTAGCCAAGGAGACGGAGCGAGAGACATTTTAGGAGTAAAATCAATCCCCTTTGGCTCGTGTTTTCCACAAGCAATAAAGGTGATTGTCATAATTAAGAATAATAGTATTTTTTTCATTTTTAAATTTATTTTATTAGTGTTAATCTTTGGCAAAGATAACTTTTTTTATTTGAATATGCAAATTTTTATTAGATTATTTTTGATTTTTTTAAGCGGTATTGCTAATTTGTTTTTTGAATTTGATTAATTGTATTTCCTATATTGACAGATAGGACGTACAATTCTTTATTTACTGACAATTGTATTACTATTATATCATTATCATATACTTCTTTAATTTGGTCGTAGAAATATATAGGCGCTTGCACTTTTAGATAAGGAATTATTACCTCATTGTAAGTATCTTCTGCTACTATATGCCTAAGGCTACCTTTAATTTGTTCACCTAAATGAGTAATGAAGTATGCAGTTTCTAAATTTACAGCAATATATCCGTTAGAGAGATTTTGAATGTATATGTAAATTGTTAGGTATTGGAATTTATCATTTTGACGTTTGACGCTACTTATACCAATACCTACTAAACCGTCAATGCAAGGACTTGTTGGTATTTTATTAGGTTGATTTGATTTTAGTATAGGTTCATCTATTATTAAACCTTTTCCATCTTCTTTTTCGTCTCTTGTGAATGTATTTTTGATTAAGTTGTATTGCTTGATTTTATTCTTCCTATCAGTTATGTATACAATATAAATAGGAGCGCCAATGCATAAACAAATTAATAGAAATAGTATTATACTCATCTGAATTGCGTTTATTTACAGAAAATCTTTCGCACGATTGGAGCGTTTGCTGCGTCCTTTTTGCCGTACCTCTATGACGTTGTAGAGAAAGCGTACTTCGTGAAGATTAATTTTAAAATCTTCGTATTTTGGATTCAGAGAATGACAGTATATAACACCGTTCTTTACATCGTGTTTGATGATTTCTTTAAGCATTATACCGTTGGTGGCGTGTGCTATGACGAAATCCCAATCTTTTATGTGTAATTTATATTGCCACAAGTGGCGTTGTACTTCACGACATATTACGACATCTCCCTCGATGTAATCGGGTTCCATACTATCGCCTGCGACCTCGAATGCTAAGTAGTTGCCGTGATGTTTTTCTTCCGAGTCAATGAGTATTGTAGGCATATCTTCTAAGTATTCATCATTGTAATATCCTTCCGTCCAGCCTGCTTGTGCTTTGGTAGTTACTAATTTAACGGCTAATTTCTCGGGATATTCCTTTTCTTTTAATTCTCCCTGTGGAAGGCGGTCGGTTATTTTGCTATAATCTATAACAGGGATTAGTATTTCGCCATAATTAGAGGTTATATAGTCAGTATTTATTTCGGGATATGAAGTTTTTAGATTTACAATTTTTATAAAAGGCACTTTTGTTTTGCCTATCCGTATGTTGTTGATTTCGTCCTGAGAAAGCCCTATTTTTTCAGGGGTAAAATCGGGGCGAGTGTGTTGCAAGTATTCATAGACTTCGATAAAGCGGGCGTTTACAGGGGGAATGTCGGCATTGGCAAACATAGAGCCTTCGCCTTTCCAAAGCCAATCTTTGTTGAATTGTGGGAAAGCAGCAATTACTTTATTAATTAACCCTTCTGTTAAGTATTTTTCATTACCATTTAAGGCAGATGAGAAGTTACTACGTTGTTCTCCTATTTTTTTAGCAAATAGAGTTTGATTAACGAACTCAGTATTTTTTTTGACATATGAATATACTTCACTGAGCCGATTAGCGACTTCTGATTTACTACTTTTTTGTTGTATATCTGAATTATTATTCATATCTTTGCAAAAATTTAAAGATTAAACGTTATGAGTGATATTATTATTATCCTGTTGTTGCTTGTTATTGTGTGGCTCTTATTGCGCCATAAAATAAATGTGAATGTAAAGATTGAGTTAAGCAAAATGTATGTGCCTAATGTTGATGATGTAAAGAATTACATCACTTCGTTGGAAAGTAGAATTATATATGCGTGCAAATATGCTGAAAACAAAGATGATTTCAAAGAGCTTGTAGGGTTCTTAGAAAGACACAAAGGAATTGAACTTGCTAAGGAAAAACGGAATGTTTTATGTGCCTGCAAGAAAATACCTAAGATTTAAGGAGTGACACTATTAAGCTGATTAATGAAATAACAATCGCTATTACAGATAAATATTTGTTGCGATTTATCTCTTTAATTTGTTTTTCGACAAGTAACGCTTGTTTATAATTTATATTTTCTTCATTTAGTATTGTGTTATATAGTTTTTTGACCCCGCCATTTTGATAGAATGAGCGGGTTTTTTCATTAGCCGTTAGGAAATGATAAAAATCGTCATCGTTATATTCTACATTAGCAACTTTATATGCTTTAAATATATGCATATAATATATAAATGGCTTTTCTATCTGTTGCAAATCGTTAAACGATTTGTCTATTTTTAACAAAGAGCATATAGGCTCATCGATAGCACACAACCCCCTATCACCTTTATTATCTACTTCAATAAGTTGTTTCAATACTTCATCTAAGAAAAAAATATCTTCTTTTCTAAAATATAGTCCCATTCCTCTATAAAACATCTATTTGAAAATCAATTACTTATAAAAAATATTCGTTTTTACCACAAAAAAGTTGTAAAAATATTTGGAAGTTACTACTAAAATGTTGTATCTTTGCCCTGTGAAAATAAAAGTAAAAGCGTTTAGTGTTTTTTACTTGGCAAAAGTACAAAATAAAATGAAACTAACAAAAGAAGCGAGAAAAAAAATGCTTGATAAAACAATTGCAAGGGCACTGGAAGATAAGTTGAATGTGAGTTATTGGACGTTGGTAAAGTGGCGTTCAATGGACGAAACACCTCTATATCATCGTTCAGAAGCAATAAGAGATAAGGTGATAGAGGTGCTCGAAATGACAGAAGAAGAAGCATTTACTGAAAAAGACGATTAAAAATGTTAAGTAGAGTAGAAAGATTAAACGATGATATTAACGCACTATTCGCAAGTGAGCGTGAGGAATTGTGGGCAATGCAAGGAGTAGTGCCTAACACGGTGGACTTAATGGCAATGGCGATTGAACGTTATGAGGACAGCAAGCGTGCTAAGAGATTGTTGCGTGTTCCCGAGGTGGCTGAGTACTTAGGGGTATCGGATTATATTGTACGTACGTGGCTAACAAGTGGGGTATTAAAGAACGAGAACCTTGCAGGAGGTCAGTCTCTTATAAGCGTAAAACAGTTGGAAGATTTGAAGGAGAAAGAACCTAACAAGATACTCAGAAAAATGAAGAGAAACAAATAAAGCGACACTTCACAGCGTCGCCTTATAAAATTATTAATAATAAAATCTTTAAACGATGGCAAAATTACAACAAAAAATGGAAACTACCAAACAAAATAGCCAAATTCTTCTAATTGACGGCTATGTAACCTATGAGGGCAAACGTTATGATGAGTGCGTGCCGTTTGAAATAGAGGCGTTTGAGGACGCACTCGGACAAGAACTACACCCAGATACTGCGAGGGTTAGTAATGAGATATTCAATAACATTATTGAGAAATTGCAATCTGACCCCGACGGGAATAATGAGCAATGGGGGTTGCTTTACAAGGACAATTACTATGAATTTATATTGTATGCTGACGCAAAAGGCACTTATAGCGAGAGTGGCAGAAAGGTGAATGGTGAATGGTTACCTATTGAGTTCACAGATGAGCAATGGGCAGAAATTGAAGGCTTATTAGATGTTGAAGGGCAAGTACAAGAAATGTTAGCAGAAAAGCGATATAGAGAAGAGATAGCAGAAGAAGAGCGAATGCCCGAGTTTGCCGATTACAGTGGTTATGGTTTCCTAACAGTTTAAAATCTACAACTATGAAATTACAGATAAAATACGATATAGGCAACAATGTATATGCTGTATGTGGCAATAAGATAGCTCCCGCAAAGGTAGAGTGTATAATGGTAGAAGCGTGGGAGAAAAATAAGCAAGTATCCTACGGATTGAAGTTCGAGAGTGGCGAATATAACAACTTTTGTGAAGGTGAAATTTTCGACACAAAAAAAGAGGCAGCCGATTGGTTGCTCGCAAATGAATAACGAAATCTGTTAAATAAATATTTGATTATTTCATTTGTTGTAAGGGCAAAAGGGGTGAGGCTTTCTTCACTTTACACACCCTCACCTCTGAGCCCCCATAACAATATAATAAGTAACAATAATTAAAAAAAACGCAATGGAAAACATTACAGAAATAGCAAAGGCTTTCAATAAAGCACAAACAGAAATGGCAAATGCACAAAAAAACAGCAAAAACCCTTTCTTAAAAAATAAATACGCTGATTTAAATTCAGTACGAGAAGCAGTAATTCCTGTACTTAATAAACACGGTATTTCAGTACTACAACCTACAGTAGTTATTGACGGAAAAAACTTTGTAAAAACAGTCTTATTGCACGAAAGCGGTCAAGTGATTGAAAGTCTCACAGAAATAATCTACATTCAAGGCAATGCACAATCTCAAGGGTCTGGCATTACATACGCACGTAGGTACGGCTTACAATCGTTAGTATGTATAGGTGCTGAAGATGATGATGGCAACAATGCGACACAAGAGCCTCCAAAAGAACTAAAATGGCTCAATGTATTAGATAAAGATAACGCTTTTACTCCTCAATGGCTTAATGTAATAGAGGCAATTAATAATGGTAAAATATACAGTGTTGAACAAGTAAAAGCCAAATACAAGGTTAATAAAGAAACCGAAATTAAAATCGTTAATCTTTTAAATCAAACACATCAATAAAATGGGACGTACAAAAGAACTTTTTTACCAGCTACAAGAAGAGTTTGTAGCAAAATGTCAAGCAGTAGAAAATGGAGATATATCCATATTAGATGCTGTAATTGATTTTCGCAAACAAAAAAAAGAGTGCGAAGACTATATTGAGGTTGTAAAGTCCTTTGAGAGTGCTAATGCTGAACAAATTGAAATTCAGATAGAGCAAAATTCAGGGCATTATAAGGGGGCTGATTTGGCGGTTAGGCAAGGGGGCAGAACCTACAACTACAGCAAAATTACTGAATGGCAAATAGCGGCTAACAATCTTAAAGCTATTGAAGATAAGTATAAGAACGCTTTACTAAACAAAGAAAAAGGACTAACAACCGTAGATGATGACGGTGTAATATTAGAGGAATTTCCTGAAATAACTTACCGCAAGAACTCTATCATTGTTAAGATTAAAGACTAAATGAAATGGTAAAATACAATTTTACACCCAGCCTATTGGACGGCTTCACTCAATATAAGAAGTACAAAAATGCGATACAACTCTTAAATCGCATTAATCGAGTGCCATTCGAGAGTGAAGCCGCTGACAAAGGTACAGCATTCAATGAGGTGATAGATTGCATAGTTGAGGGGCGCAAGAGTACTAAGATAGATATTCACAGCGAGAGCGAGGTAATATTAGCAACAATCAATGGCAGGTTGTTCGCTTTTTCAAAGGAACTTGCTAAGAGCATAGCAACGCCTTTGAAAGAGGAAAATGCGATTACTCAATATCGAGTTGAGGGTACAATAAGCACCCAGTACGGTGAAGTATTCTTGTACGGATATTTAGACTACTTGTTACCCTTTAAGGTGGTAGATTTAAAGACAACAGGCAAATACAACGCCTTTAAGTACCGCAACAATTGGCAACACATAGTATATCCTTACTGCTTGAACCAGCAAGGTATTGAGATAAGTAATTTTGAGTATTTAGTCACCGATTTTAAGAGTGTGTATAAGGAGGCTTACGCTTATATGCCTAAGTTAGATATACCACAATTAAAGGAAGTGTGCGAGCAGTTCATTGAGTTTTTGGAGAGCAACCGAGAACTCATTACTGACAAAAAGATTTTTAATGAACAAAACGCACAAAAGTAGAAGTTTTTATAAATAAAATTGAAGAAAAATGGACAAACACATATTTTGCAAAGTGTATGATTATGAAGATAGACAAATACTCGTTCAGAAAGAATACAACGGAGATGATGAGAACTACTATATAAAAGTAACTACATCTGTCGGAGAATTATTAACAATGTTATCTTATGGATTTGCTACTGAAGAAGCGTCTATTGAATGCTTTGACGCTTTAACAAAAGATAAAGCATTAGAATTGTTTAAGAATATAGGAATTATAAAGTAACAATTATGGAAATACAAGGACGAATCAAACAAATATTCGCTACTGAATCAGTAGGGCAAAACGGCTTTCAGAAGCGTGATGTAGTAATCACCACAGAAGAGCAATACCCGAGTGATATTATAATTCAGTTCACACAGAGTAAGTGCGCTTTATTGGATAACTTACAAGTAGGGCAGAGGGTAAAAGTACACTTTAATCTACAAGGGCGTGAGTGGACAAGCCCACAAGGTGAGGTTAAGTACTTTAATACGGTTGTAGGGTGGAAGATTGAACTTATTCAAACCACGAATGTAGCGCAACAACAGCCTATGCAGCAGTACCAGCAACCTCCAGGTTACCAACAGCAACCGCAATACGCACCGCCTCAACAAGCACAAGCGTACCCGCCACAAGGACAGCCGCAATATCAGCAGGGACAAATGTTTAACAATATGGGGCAAGCACCGGCACAAGAAGGTGACGGAACGCCTTTTTAGAAAACAATTTAAAATAAATAAAAAATGAACAAGTATGTAATTAAATTTAGCCACGTGGAAGAAAGTGAGTACACGGCTATTGTAGAAGCAGAAAGCTATGAAGAAGCAATGGATATTTTTGAAGAAAGTCCATTTGAATATCTTGAAGATGAAGAACCCGACAGTGTGCAAGGACACGCATTTCACGTTAGTAAAGTAACTGAAGATGGTGAGGTTGTGTATGAAAAATCAAAGAAACTGAATGTTGAATACTGTTAATATTAGGTAATTAACACAACAAAAAAGCAAGTATCAATCGGGATAGTAGCAGGTTCGAGTCCTGCCTTGCTTTCAAAGACAATAAAGTATGATTTTCAACGCAACCAACGAGTTTGATATACAAAGAGCAAAGGAGCGTTTAGCATTTCTCATCGAGAAGAAGAAGACTTTTGAAATCACTGAAAAGAAGCCTAAACGCACCTACTCACAGAACAATTACATTCACCTCCTATTTGCGTGGTTCGCATTAGAATATGGCGAGACTCCCGAATACGTAAAGCAAGAGATGTTCAAGAAGGTTGTAAACCCTCAGATATTCAGAACTGAATACGCTAACCGCAAAACAGGTGAGATAAGAGAAGCGTGGCGAAGTACAGCAAGTTTGGACACGAAGGAGATGACAACCGCCATTGATAATTTCAGAGATTATGCCAGCAAGGAAGCGGGTATATACCTACCAACGCCCGATGATTTGGTGTATCTCAATGAGATAGAAAAGCAAGTGAACAATTTACAAGGAAAATATTATTAAAATGAAAAAAGAAACAGTAAGCCGATTTAATGAGGTAATAATCACAACCTCAGACCTTACCGCCTTAAAAGGCAAATACCTAACTGAAAATCTCTATCGTCGTTGGGAAGAAAAATTTGTTGATGAGGATACGGGCGAGTTTGTACCTATTGAGCGCAGGGAGATTATCCTTTATCAGGGTGAAGAATTAACTGATGAAAATTTGCAAACAATCAAATTCTTTATGGATAGCGGCGAATTAAAAGAAGTATCAGTTAGCAACCTACAACGCTCAGCACGATAGGTAGGAGGTAGTGCTACCATTTGGACGGCTGTGGTAGATGACAATGACAAAAAGCGCACGTTTTATCTGTATGCCAATAGTGCTACCGTAGCACAGCAAATCATCACCGACTACGTGGAGCAGCATTATAAGGGAACGTTTGAAATAAAATCTCTTAAAGAGCAGCAGTATTTTACTCTTGTATCGTTGGCAAAGAAAAACAGCGATGAGGAGCAAAATAAGTTCTATCAGATAGAGGTAGAAATAATGGTAAATAAAGAATCTTACCCAATGCGCTTTTTGGTAAAAGCACCTAATGCTGAAGAAGCAAAAGTACTAAGCGAGGCGTTTTATGAAACTTATATGCGAGTTGCTGATGATGATAAAGAATTACCTCCTTATACAATGACCTTGCTATCGGCAAAAACGCTGAATGTAGAGGCGGTAATAGACCACCAGTTTTGCAAGGAATATATAGACAAAAGCAAAGAAACGTTGTAATTTTTCCACTGTGCACCCCGATTGGAAAGCTCTTACGTTCGAGCCGTAAGCGGGGGCTAAATTAACAACCCGATTTGAAAGGAGATTGAGTGCGCGGCACAAGGAAGAGGCAAATGTATATTCATATGATAGAACATAACAATAGATTAAATGCTAAAAAATTAGCAGAATACATTACAGGAGACACATTACGTAAGTATGTGGCTAAGAAGGTAAGACACTATGTAGGAGATGATATTATTGTTTTCGACGGGGCTTGTGGAAGTGGACAACTTGAACAATATGTAAAGTCTAAGAAAATAATTGGTATAGATGTGCAAGAGGAATGTTGTAAGGCTTTTCTTAAGAATTTTTCTAATTCAGAAGTTAGGAATATGAGTTTTTTTCTTTTCGATGAAAACATAAAAGTAGATTGTGTATTAATGAATCCTCCTTTTTCAATTGCCTTTAATGATTTATCCGATATGGAAAGAGCTTTAATACAGAGGGATTTTAGGTGGAAAAAGAACGGAAAAGTAGATGATATATTTGTTTTAAAATCGTTAAAATATACAAAGAGATATGCTTTCTATATACTATTCCCTGGCGTAGCTTATCGAGGAACAGAGAAAGTATTTAGAGAGCTCATAGGAAATATGTTATTAGAACTTAATCTTATACGAAATGCGTTTGATGATACGAATATTGATGTATTATGTATCGTTATTGATAAGGATAAAACTTCTGATGAATTATACCGTGAAATATACGATTGCAAAAAAGAGATTATTATAACGAATGATACAGCAAACATAGTTTCTGATGTATGGGAAGTACTTAGAGAAAAGGTAATAACCGAAGAAGTAGATATTAAAGCATTAGAGGCTCAAATTGAATTAATAAAACAGAAGAGAAGAGCCATAGAAGATGAGTTAGATTTTTTTATAGAAAAAGAAGTAAAACCTTTATTAAACTTATGAGTATATATTGGGATAGCTCCAGCAAGGGGCAGGACAAGAATTTAAGAAAAACACAATATCACAACTGTTGGAGAGTGGAAGTAACCATTAATAAAACAAGAATTCGGAAGCGTTTTAAAAACTATTCTGAAGCGGTTACTTTTAACGAACTTTTGCAAATTGAAAAAATAAAAAAGAATGCCAGCACCAGTAATAACAGCCGATAAAGCGACTTTCATTTGTAAACACTATATGGATATGTCTGTTAGAGAAATTGCTAAAAAATTAGAAATTTCGAGAGATGTTGTGCGGAGGTTTTTTAAAGAAAAAGGGCTTAAAGTTCCAAAAGAGTTGCAACAGTTTTGGAGAAGTGAAGCGATGAAAAAACCTTATACCTATGAGGAACATCAGTTTATTAATAAGTATATACGCACACACTCTATAGATTGGATTGCCAGCCGTTTGAAGCGTTCAAAATACCATTTATCAAAAGAAATGCACAAAATGGGGTATTCTGAGCTACTTAAAGAAAAGAGAATCAATAATCAATATAAAAAAGGTCGTGTTGCTGAGAACAAAGGAAAGAAGATGAGTTTTGAAACTTATGAAAAATGTAAACACACTTTTTTTAAAAAAGGGCATTTACCTCATAATACTCTTAC
>ERZ773100.446-NODE-446-length-21073-cov-4.185079_pt1 | contig 21073 bp, 17 predicted proteins | sample MGYA00511119_ERZ773100 | MGnify/ENA primary metagenome ERZ773100 (study PRJEB29015, sample SAMEA2738000) | human oral metagenome | biome: human oral; feature: human-associated habitat; material: dental | place: China | collected 2111 ...
TATTTTAGCTGAGGATTACCATCAGAGTTATTTAGATAATAATCCTGGAGGCTATTGCCACATTGATCTGGAAAGTGCGATAAAAATTTTTGGAAAGAAATAAAAAAATTAACATATCAAGTCGAGGAAACTCGGCTTTTTTTGTTAAAAAAATTTTATCTTAGAATTTTTTCCACCTTTTTTCCCGTGCAAAATTACCAAATCCCGATTTTTATATTTGTTAATTTCTATTTCCAAAATGTTCATTTTGTTTGCATAAACATATGAAAAAACTTCATTAAGTCTATCATTGGGAACTATTACAAAAAATTCACCATAATTTTTTAATAGTCTTTTTATTTCAGAAAAAAGTTCTTTCAAAGTGAGTAAAATCTCATATTTACTGATTTTTTCGGATTCTTTTCTTGGAAGTTTTCCACTGTTAATTTTTTTGTACGGTGGATTTGAAAAAATTACATCAAATTGTCCCGTCATTTCTTTTATATTTTTATTTATCGGGATTATTTTACTTTCTAAAAAATTATTTTTTATATTTTTTCCCAAAATTTCAAATATCTCTTTTTGAATTTCGACGGCAAAAATTTTTGAAACCTTTGAAATTTCTGAAATTAAAATTGAAATTATTCCTTGTCCTGCGCCAATTTCCAAAAACTCACCAGATTTTTTGTTATATTTTTTTATAAATTTTGAAAGCAAAATTGCATCTTCTGTTATTTTTAAACCTTCATTCAAAATCGTTATTTTTTTATTTACGCTCTCCAAATTTTCCACATATTTCACAACTTTTCTCCCCTTTTGACAACTTCCAAAAATTCTTTTTTCAAAACTTCAATTACAACAAAATTTTCTTCGTTTACATTTTTTTTATTTTCCCCCAAAATTTCCAAACTTTCCACTTTTTTTATTTTTATTTTTTCAGCCAAATTTTTTATTTCTTTTTCACAATTTTCCACAAAATACAATCTATAGCCATCTTTTACTTCCAAAGTCCTCTTTATTTTATTTTTTTGAGCAAATAACTTAAATTTTATACTCATAATAAACTTTTTCAAACTTTCTGGAATTTTTCCAAATCTGTCTTTTATTTCAAAAACTAAATCTTTTAGCTCCTCATTTGATGAAAGCGTGGCAAAACGGCGATAAATATTTAGCTTTTCTTCATTCTGAATATAATTTTCTGGAATAAATCCTTGGTCAAATAAAATAATTTCCACGTTTTCAACTTTTTCGCTAAATTCCCCTTTTTGACGCTGAATTTCTTCATTTAACATCTTTATGTACAAATCGTAGCCAAAAGTTTCAATTGTTCCATGCTGCTTGTCCCCCAAAATTTCTCCAGCGCCACGAATTTTTAAATCTTCGACAGAAATTTGAAAACCGCCAGACTTTATTCCTTCCACTTTAAAGAGGCTATCTTCTTTTTGTTTTCCCAATTTTGTTGTGTTTCTTGTCTTTAACAAATAGCAGTAGCCCTGTCTATTACTTCGTCCTACACGACCCTTTAGCTGATAAACTTGAGCCAATCCAAGTCCTGTAAAATTTTCTATTAAAATCGTGTTTACGTTCGGAATGTCAATTCCATTTTCAATAATCGTGGAAGCTACCAAAATATCAAAATCTCCATTTTCAAAGCGAATAAGTTTATCTTTAATTTCCTGTGGCGGAAGCTGTCCATGAATAAATTCTATTTTTACAAAATCTGGAATGATTTCTTTTAGTTCCTGCACTTTATTTTTCATGTTTTTTACATCGTTATAGATATAAAAAACTTGACCATCTCGAGACAATTCTTTTAAAATTGCCATTTTTACTTTATTTTCGTCCCACTCCAAAATTTCCGTTATTATTGGAAGCCTATTAACTGGCGGCGTGTCAATGATTGAAATATCCCGTATTCCCAATAGCGATAAATTTAGCGTTCTTGGAATTGGAGTTGCAGTCAATGTCAAAACATCCAGTTTGTCCTTTTTCTCTTTTAATTTTTCTTTCGCTTTTACTCCAAACTTCTGCTCTTCGTCAATAATTAAAAGTCCCAAATTATTAAAGACAACGTCGTCGCTCAAAAGTCTGTGAGTTCCAATAACCAGGTCCACAGTTCCATTTTTTAAATTTTTTAAAATTTCACCTGATTTACTTTTTGTAAGTCTTGACAAATTTTCTATGATAATCGGATAATTTTCAAATCGCTTTTTAAATCTTTCAAAGTGCTGCTGAGCCAAAATTGTAGTAGGAGCTACCAAAATTACTTGCTTTCCATTGTCAATAGCTTTAAATGCCGAACGCATGGCAACTTCAGTTTTGCCGTAACCGACATCGCCGCAGACGAGCCTATCCATAATTTTTGGACTTTCCATATCACTTTTTACATCGTCAATCGCCTTTTTCTGATCAGGTGTAACCTCAAATGGAAAACTTTCTTCAAATTCCTCTTGCCAGACCGTATCTTTTTGATAAATAAATCCAGTCTGTCTTTTTCTTCTAGCTTGAATTTTTATAAGTTCAGCTGCAAATTTTTGAATATCCTCTTCCAATTTTTTTCGTTTTCTTTTAAATCCAGAAGTTCCCAGACGAAATAATTTTGGCTCCAAATCACTAGAAATATATTTTTCAAGCCTGTCCAGCTTTTCAACAGGAATGTATAAAATATCTTCATCGGCATATTTTACTTTTAAATAGTCCTTGTCATCAATAGTCTGAATTCCTTTGTAGATTCCAACTCCATACTGGATGTGAATTACATAGTCGTCTACTAGAATTTGATTTAGCTTTTTATATTTTATAGATTTTTTTATTTTTCTGGAATTTTCATAGATATAGCCATCAAGCTCCCTGTCCGTCAAAACAAAACTTTTATTTTTTTCACTAAAAAATCCTTCAAATAACTCAAAATTTGAAACAAAAAAATTATTTTGATTTTTTTTCAAAATGTGATTATATTCGGAAAGTTTTTTTTCGTAATTTTTTGTTTGAATAAAAATTTTATTTTGATTTGCCAATTTTTCCAGCTTCTCTTTATCTTTAAAAGTTTCCAGCTGTTCTTTACTAAAATTTTTTGTGGAAATAAAAAAACTTTTTTTCTTCAAATTTTCGTATCTCTTTCGATACAAATTCTCTTTTTTGCGATTTAACAAAATATATTCTTCCATTTTATAGTCAATTAATTCTTTATTTTCGATAGCAATTAAAACTTCGTCATTATTTATTTCTGAAATCATTTCAACTAGCTCATATTCGCTTCCACTCAAGATATTTCCAAAAATTTTTATCTCCTTAATTTTTTCAATCGAAATCTGGCTGTCAACTTCAAAAAATCTAATACTTTCTAATTCATCGCCAAAAAACTCAAGTCTAACAGGATTTTCCAAATCTGGTGGAAAAATATCAACAATGTCCCCACGTTGGCTAAACTGCCCCTTCTTTTCAACTAAATAAGAACTTTCGTATCCATTTTCCAAAAAAAACTTTTTTATTTTTTCAAATTTATATTCGCTTCCAATTTTAAATTCCAAAAAATTTACTTTTTCAAAAAAAATATCGAGTGCAATTTGTAAATTCATAAATAAAATAAATTTATCTTGATTTCTTAAAATATCCAGCATTTTTACATTGATTCCGACAATATCTTCTTTAGTTTGCGAAATATTTTCAAAAATATCAATATATTTTGTATCTTTATCTGAACTTTTAGAAAAAGTATTTTTCTCATTATAATAATTATCCAGCATTGAATAATAATTTTCTAAATTTTTGTTGGAAGTTGAAATATAAATTATTTTTTTAGCTTTCGATTGCTGCAAAATCCACGGAATCTCCCCTCGATACACTTTATCTTTCTCATTTAATTTTGCAAAAAAACTTTTATTCATCTGTTTTAAAAAATTAAAAAATTCCATTTTCCACCCTCTCTTTTAAAATATAAAAAAAACACTCTGGCTTTTCAGCCAAAGTGAATAGGATTTATTTTCCTATTTTTAATCTTCATTATTTTGATTGTACAACTTCCAAACTCCAAATACTAAATAGATGTAAACTAAATATGGTATAAATCCATTGTTGTGTAAAAATGCGAACGCAAAGACTAAAATCATAATTAATATTGCAAATCCAAGTCCTTGAATAATTTCCGCAACCGAAACAGTCTCATTTCCAAACACATTTGGTTTGTAAATAATATTTATTCCTCTTGTGAAAATATTTAAAATTAAGATTGAGTAAATGATAGCTTCTGACTGAACACCCAAAAACCAAAAAGCAATTGTCGAAATTCCAAGCATAACCCCAAAAAATATTTTTCCAAAAGAATGCTCTGGACTTGTAAATTTATCCGTCATTACAAAAACTCCAAAGAATAAAAACTCTCCAAGTGAAGTTGACACCAAAATGCCATTATTCGCCGCCAAATTTAATCCCATAAAAATTGTTATAAAAAAGGCCACTGGAATATGCCAAGTTATTCTTTGCCGAAAGATCAAATAAATTGCTCCAATAACAATTGCTAAGACAGACAATGAACCTATCATTCCTCTACTTGTTATAAATAGCGACATTATCTTTGAAGAATTGTCAATTGGTATTGTAAGTGCCCCATCAAATCCCCAAACTGGAGATTCTGGAATCAGAAATTTTGAAAAAAATGTCACAACAAATAATTTTCCCAATACAACTGGATTAAATATTTTTTTATCAATATCTCCATAAACATTTTTTCCAAAAACAACAGCCATCGCTCCTGCAAAAAGCGCTACATAAAATGGTACAAATGGAGGTAAAATCAGTCCTGTTAAAACTCCTATAGCTGTGGAAGAAAATGTGTCCTTTCTTTCTGAGATATTCTGCTTTCTATATAATTTTAAGTAAATTAATTCCACGACTTCCGCTCCAATAGTAGAAGTTATTATAGTTATCAGTGGTTGTAAAGTATAAATAAAAGACGCTAAAAATATTGGAACTAGCGAAATAAAAATGTCAATGTTTGTCTTAAAGACATTTTCATTAATCTCTCTTTTTTTTCTTCTAAACATAATAAATTTTTTCACTACCTTTCTTGTTAAACTTTTAATAATTGTTTTTTTCTAACTTATTCTTGTGATGATGCACCTGAGCTTTGACTACTTCCACCACTTTCACTTCCACTGGCAGAAGAAGATGAACTGCTGCTGCTTTCACTACTGGTAGAACTAGACGATTTTTTGCTGCCAGCTGAACTTCCCGATGAATGCTTTTTAAATTTTTTAGGCGCATAATTTCCATTTTCAACAGCAAATTTTTTCTTGCCTTTTTTATGATGCTTTTTACCATTCACATCCATTGCAAATTTTTCATTGACACTAGCTGCCGACTGACCTTGAAGATTTTTTTCTTGATTTAATTCTTGTTGTTGCTGTTGTTGCAATTGCTGCTGCTGTTGCAACTGCTGTTGCTTAAGTTGTTCCTGCTGCTGTTGCTGTTTAAGTTGTGCTTCCTTTGCAGCTATTTCTTGCGGAGTAGCAGGTTTTGGCGTACTTTGCTGTACTTTTTCAGGTGCCGGCTGAGCTGCTTTTACCACTTTTTTAGTATTTTTTTTCTTATTCATAATTCCAGAAAATGGATTAATATTTGTTTTTTGATTCAAATTTTTTGACTTTTTCGCAGTTAAACTTCCAAATGCAAGTAATCCGACAGAAATTAAAAATATGAAAATTCCTTTTATTTGTTTCATAGCTCTCTCCTAATTTTTATTATATTTTAGTCACTTGTAAAAGCTTAAATTTTTTTACTTTTACAATTACTTACTCAAATTATATTTATTTTTTATTATAACATATTTTTCCTAATAATTCCTTATTTTTTTTTAGAAAAATCAAAGTTTTTGTTATAAAGTGACCTATAAAGTCCATTTTTTTCCAGAAGCTCGGTGTGAGTTCCTATTTCTTTTATTTCTCCTTGCTGCAACACCACTATTTTATCGCTATTTTCAATAGTTGTAAGTCTGTGAGCGATGACAAATGTAGTTTTATTTCCCATCAATTTTTCCAGCGCATCTTGAACTAATTTTTCTGATTCATTATCCAGAGCTGAAGTAGCCTCATCCAATATAAGAATTTGCGGATTTTCAAGAATTGCACGAGCAATTGCTATTCTTTGTTTCTGTCCTCCTGACAATTTTACTCCCCGTTCACCGATTTCAGTATTGTAGCCTTCTTCCAGATTTTCTATAAAATCATGTGCATTAGCTTTTTTTGCGGCTTCTTTTATTTCATCAAAAGTGGCATCTCTTTTTCCATATTTTATATTTTGCAAAATTGTTCCAGAAAATAAAAATGTCTCCTGCGGAACTATTCCAATATTTTTTCTCAAAGACTTCACATCATAATCTTTTATATCCACTCCATCAATTTTTATCGCTCCACTTGACACATCAAAAAATCTAGGAATCAAATTTACAAGGGTCGATTTTCCACCGCCAGAATTTCCTACAAAAGCCACTGTTTCACCTTTTTTTACAGTTAAATTTATATTTTTTAAAATTCTCTCCTCGCTATCTTTATATTTAAAATCCACATTTTCAAAAGTTATATTATCTGAAAAATATTGAAATAAAATTTTATTTTCGTTGTCAATAATCTTAGGTTCTTCTTCCAAAATTTCAAAAACTCTCCCAACTGACGGAATATCCACGCTAATTTCGTTAAATCTAGTAATTGCACGACGAATTGGAGTATACATCGAACTTATGGCTCCCATTATAGTGACAAAATCTCCTGGCGTGAAATCATGTCCTCGTAAAACACGATAACCTCCTGCAAGTAACAGTCCCGCTATCATAATATAGTTTAATGCTTCTGAAACAGCACTTGAGCGAGCATTGTATTTCGCAGTTTGAATGGCAATTCTTTTCAACTTCGTATTTTTTATTCTAAAATCTCTAATTTCTTCCTGTTCCATTGCAAATGCTTTTATAACACGAATTCCAGAAAGTGACTCCTGCAATTTTGAATTTATTACTCCCATCGCTTCCTGCCTTTTTTTTCCAGAACGTTTTAATTTTTTTGAATATTTTTTTACAACCGTAATCAAAACAGGTGCAACAATCAAAATTCCCAAAGTTAATTTCCAGTCAATACTAAGTGCAAGTCCAAAACAAATCACAACTTTAAAAACTTCAGGGATCATGTTAAAAGTCTCTTTTATTACACTATTTATATTATTCGGATCAGTTATGACTTTTGTCATAAGTTCCCCAATTTTAGCGCTAGAAAAATATTCCATATCGAGCGTTTGTATTTTTATGTAAATATCATCAACGATATTTTTGTATATCGAAGCGGAAATTAATGCTGAAAATACAGTATTCCAGTAAACTAGCACAGCTCCTATTATTGCAAGCAAAATCATAGACCCTGCCGCATAAAGAATATCTTTTTCATTGCTCTCAATAATTCCCTTATCAAAAAGTCTTTTTATAAGAGCAAGTGGTGCCGAAGACACCGCTGATGAAATCATTGCCAGCAAAATATTTAAAAATATAGGAATCGAGTAACGCTTCATATATTTCCTTAATTTTTTTATTGAATTATAATTTTCTGATTCAATAACTTTCATTTTTATTTTCCTTTCTTTTAAATCTAAAAACTTAAAAATCTAAAATTTAAATAATTTTTTTATTTTTTTGTATAATGGGGTTTCTCCGTTATTTATTTCTTTTTTAAATTCAGATAAATTTTTAAAATCATCTCCACTTATCCGATAAATCCAGTCTTTGTTCAAATTCAATGAATTTGCTCCTTTTCTTGTCGTAACAAACACTTCCACGCCAAGTTTTTTTAAATCCTCTCTATTCCCTTTGTAACGGTGTCCCCAAGGATAAGCCAAAACAAAAGGAGTTTTGTGAAGATTTTTTTCAATAATCTTTTTATTTTCCAAAATCTCAAAATTTACTATTTCTGCAAATTTATTTTCATCAATTTTATAGAAAAACTCATCTTTTTTTTCAACAAACAGTTTATTCAAAAATTCTATTTTTTCCTTACGAGATTTTTTCCGAAATCCATCAGAATTTTCAATTTTTCTATACTTTTCAACAAAATTTCTCTTTGGACGAAATCCAGCGACTGATACTTGGCTAACCAGTTTAAAAACAGGAAGCCCATCTAATTTACCACTGTCATTTTTCACATTAAAATGTCCATCTTTTCCTTCATAAAATAAATTGTAGCTCTCTCTTTTAAAATACGGCGAAGTATCTTTTTCATAAAAATCCACAACTTTGATTCGCTTTATCGTCAAATCATGTGAATGTGTGTGCATCTGAAAATCAACTAAGCCACTTTCATACATTTCCTTTATATTTTCCCAGCTCAAATAATCCGCATTATTTCCGACATATCTCGTATTCAAAAAAATAGTCGCCTTTATATTATATTTTTTCAAAATTGGATAAGCTAGTGTATAATTATTTTTGTAGCCGTCGTCAAATGTGACAAGTATTGAATTTTCAGGTAATTTGTAATTCATCTTTTTTAACTCTTCCATTTTAAAAGAAGTCTTATCTTTAATAAGTTTCATCTGCTCTTCAAACTCATCTACAAATATCCCTTCTTTTTCAGGTTTGTCATCAATGCTATGATACATAAGGCAAATTGCAAATTTTTTTCTAGTTTTGTTGTAAATAATAAATATTAGAAATAGCAAAATAACAATTGCTACTAAAATTACAGCCATTACTTTTTTCACCTCACTTTATTTTCCCAGTCATTTTTAAAAATTTAGCTCTCACTTTTTTTATAAATCTGTCAATTTTAAAACTTAAAACTGTGTTTTTTTTATTTTTACTAAAATGCACATGTCTTTTGTCTCCAATATGTTTCACGCAAGGTTCTTTAAAAAATACAGTACAAAATCCCTTTTCTTTATAAAAATTTGATAAAACTTCTTCATATCGCTGATTTTCAAGCTTTTCGTGAAGTCCAAACAAATCCATATCTTTTTTTCGTCTAAGTCCAGGATTATAAGTAAAAATCTCACCTTTTACCTTGTAAAATCTCTCACCCGACTTTGACACATAATCGTCTTTTTCACTAAAAAAATAATCGTTGTTGTAATCTTCCTTCGCTCTCATTCCGACAATCAAAATTGAGCTGTCTTCCTCAAGAAGAGCCATTGACTTTTCAATAAATCCCTTTTTAAAAAACTTCCAGTCATCTTCACAATGAAAGATATATTCCGTGTCAACTTCTTTATAAGCTTTGTCAATTGACTTTAATTGCCCTAATCTTGTAGAATTTACAATAAGTTTAAAATTTTGATTTTTATAATTTGAAATCAATTTTTCCAATTTCTTTCCTTCGGTACTATCTTCCGTAATTATTATTTCTTTTATCGGATAAGTATTGTACTCAAAAAAACTGTCCAATGTTTCTCTTAACAAATCAAATCTTCCAGCACTTGTAATGACAAGTGTAACTTCTTTTTTCATCGTTTTTTCTCTTTTCTATAATAATTTAATCATATTGATTCAGCCCTTTTTCAGCTACCATCTTTTTATTTTTTATCGCATCACTTAACAATTTGTCATTTTCTTTTAAGTGACTTCTATCATTTTCCTTATGAAAAATATGATAAGTTAGCGCACTAAACTTCAATTTCTTTTTTTTAATTCCATTATTAAAAAGCCTTAGCGCAAGTTCGCTATCTTCTCTACCCCAGCCCTCAATTTTTTCCTCAAATCCATTTACAAGCTCTAAATCCTTCTTAAAAAAAGACATGTTGCAACTTCTAATCCCCTTTAAATTTTTATCTTTTTTTGTCAAAATTTTAGATAAAATCGAATTTCTTATCATATTAAGTTTATTTTTAAAATTTTTGTCAAACAAATTTTTCCACAAATTTAATTTTTCGCCATTTATAATTTTTTGCGATTTATCTTTTGATATTATAACACGAGAACCTTGAATAAAAAAGCCATTTTCTTTTTTTTCAATATGATCTTGCACAAAATGTCTCTCCAATATCAAATCCCCGTCAATTATTATGACATAATTTCCAGTTGCCTTAGCAATCGCTCTATTTCTCGACATTCCCGCTCTAAATCCCTTATCTTCCTGCCAGGAATGAATAATTTTTACAAAAGGATTACTAATTTGAAAATCTCGCACCAAATTAGCTGTTTCCTCCCTTGAGCCATCATCTGCCACAATAATTTCATGCGGTAAGACAGTTTGAGCCAAAACGCTTTCTAAACACAGTTTTAATGCCTTCGGCCAATTATAAGTCGTAATCACAAGAGAAGTGTCTTTTCCCAAAGTGTTGTAATAAGCTTCGCGCAATTTAGTATATTTTGTCATAGTATAAATCGAGCTATACTTTGCCAATAAATATCCTTCATAGCCGTCCAAAAAACCCAATTGCAAAATATACATTTTCACAAATCTAAACAACATCTTTGAATAAATTTTTATAAAACTTGGATTTTTTTTATTTTTTATGTATTCCTTCGCACTTTGTGAAGTATACCGATTCAACTTTTCCAAAAATTCTTCGATATTGTCGTAAGTATAATGAATTATAAGCTCATTAATTTTTTCAATTTTTTCTTTTGTTTGATATTTCTCGTGAACTTCCCTGTTACTAATTTTAACTTTCCCATTTTTCCAAAGTCTAATTACATAGTCGTCCCAGCCACCAAACTTAATTTTACGCCCAAAAGCGATGTTTCTAAGTTTTATTTTATAAACTTCACTTGAAGGATTACTACTATTTATGATCATTTTTATTTTTTCTTTTAATTCAGGCGACACAACCTCATCTGCATCAAGAAGTAAAATCCACTCTCCACAGCACTTTTCCAAAACAGAATTTTTTTGAGGCCCGTATCCTTTCCATTTTTCCACAAAAACTTTTGCCCCTTTAAACTTGGCTATTTCCACAGTTCTATCTCTACTCTCGCTATCGACAACAATTATTTCATCCGCAATCCCTTTAATCGCATCAATCGTCTTTCCAATCCTATTTTCCTCATTAAAAGTTATTATCCCAACCGATAATTTCATTTAGCTTTCTCCCATTTTTTAAAATTATTTTTCTTTAAAAATTACATAAAAGTTTTTCAAAATCAATATCATTTATATTTTTTTCTGGAAAATCAATCAAAATATTTCCCTCTTCTTTTATCCGCCATTTATTTTTATTAAGCTTTGGTCCATAAAAAGCCATCACTTTTCGATTTAATCCCTCTCCCAAATGAAGTATCGAAGTGTCCAAGGAAACGACTAAGTCACTTCGATTAATTAGAGAAATACTATCCAAAATCGTCCTTGAATCTTCAAAAAAATATACATTCTCATCATTCACATTCCTTAGTGTTTCATAAATTTGCTCTCTGTCAGACGGTGAATCAAGTATCACAATTTTATCATTTGGATATTTTTTTCTCAATTTTTTTAATATCACAAGTGAATTTTTCAAATTTGTCTTTCTTCCGCTCGAAGCCCCAAAAAAGTTTACTGAAATTACTCTTTCATTTTTATCACTTTGACGAATATTTTTTTCTCTAAAAAATTTGTCAACTTTTTTTTCTGACTCACTTGAAATTGACACGTCATATTTAGTATTCGTAATTTTAATATTTACACAGTTAAGCATTTCCCGATAGATGTCTTTCATCCTCAAAGTCTTACTTTGTTTGACATTCTCGTTGTAAACTGAAAAATCATCTTTGTTGTACCCAATATTTACTTTAGCATTCATTTTATTTAGAAAATAAACTTGCTTATATTTTAGCCCTTCTGTAGAATCAAGTATCACATCATAATTATTTAGCTTTAATTTTTTTATCATCTCTTTCCACTCTCTAAGCTTTTTTCTGTTAAAGACATAATAATTATCAATATTTTTATTATATTTCAACAAATTTTCTAAAGATTTGTCAGAAATCACATCCAATCGTATATGCGGATATTTTTTCTTAATTTCTCTAAACATAAAAGAACTTATAATATAATCTCCTATTTTCCCATCTATTCGCATAAACAGCATTTTTTTTATTTTATCAGGTGTAAGATTCACTTTTTCTTTCTTTCTGTCAAACATTTTACTCAAAAAATCATTTTTCTTATCAACTAACACATCTCTATAAGGTTTGTAAAACTTCCAATTTATTTTTTTTATTTCTTTCATTTTCTTCTTTATTTTTTACCTTTCATTTTGTCCATAAATTTTACTTATTTCAAAATTTAGCCACTTTACTGCATCTTCCATGGGGAAATTATAAAGATCGTTTTGAGTTCCGACAATATTTGAAATCACTTGTAAATTATCGACACCTTTATTTGGTACAGGCGACCATCTGTAAAGGTTTGCTTCATTATTTGCATAAAAACTAAGCACCGGCTTTTTTAGCGCACAGGCAATGTGAACGCTTCCACTGTCAACTCCCACGACTATATCTGACGACGCCAAAAAGTTTACATATTCGTCTATTGAAAATGCTTTGGATAACGAAATATCAATATTACTTTTTAAAAGTGAAGTTAGTTTTTCAAAATACTTTTCACTTCCACTAGTTTTAGACATAATAAATTTTACATTTTCAAAATTTACATCATTCAAAAATTTTGCCAATTCTTCGATTTTAATACATCTGTCATTTCCCTGTGGAGCCAATAAAATTTTTACTTTTCTTCGCTTCAAATTCCAATTCTTAACCATTTTTGAAACTTCAAATCTATTTAATTCCAATTTTGGAATCTCTTTTTCAATATTAAAATATTTTGAAAGTTCCGAATACATCAAATAGTCAACAATATGAGATTTTTCTGGTGTCATAGTTACAAAATCATAAATTTTTATATTTTTTCGGTTAAAATAATGTCCCTCTTTATCTTTTCCAAAACTTATTACTATTTTCGGAGCCATTAATTTCGTCCAAATAAGTCTTTTTGTATTAATCTGATCTTTAAAATCCAAAAGCAAGTCCCACTTTTTCCGCTGCTTAATTATTTTTTTTCTATCGACAATTTCATCAACTACTTTTTCTTTTTGATTAACAAGTTCTATAAAATTTTTATTTCTCTCAGTCGAAACAATCCCAATTTTTGCACTCGGATACATTTTTTTCAGCTGCCTTGCGTGACTAAAAGAAATAAGCGTATCTCCCAGTGCATCTTTTGGACTTAAAAGTACCGTTTTTACATCTTTTAAACTTATATTCTTATACTTTTTTTTATTTCCAAGCAGTAAAATTGTCAATTTTATTTTAATTTTTTTTATTACATTCATTATTTTACTCCCGCTATCTTTTTATCCAAAGTAATTTACTTCAAATTTAATGATTTTACTCAAAAACTAGATTTTCCAACAGTTCTTTTAATTTATTTCTGTTACTTTCAATCGAAAAATCTTTTGCACGATTTAGCGCTTTTTCACAATAATATCTATACTTTTCTCTATTTTCAAGTTCCAAAATATCTAAAACAAATTTATCTTTGTCATTTAACGGAACAAGTTTTCCATATTCACTATTTTCTCCCAAAATGTCTTTCGGTCCAGTAGGACAGTCATAGGCGACAACAGGAATCCCAAATGTCATACTTTCGATTAAAACCGTAGGAAGTCCTTCATATTTCGCCGTATGCACAAATAATTTCGCATTTTTAAAGAATGGATATGGATTTTCCATCTGCCCCAGCAGAAAAATATCATTTTCCAATTTATATTCCTGTATTTTTTGACGAAGCAATTCATTTTTTATCCCACTTCCAATAAAATAAAGTTTTTCTTTTATCCCTTTTTTCTTCAACTTATAATAAATATCAATTAAATGCTCAGGCTGCTTTTGCTCCGAAAGTCGTGAAACTTGCAAAAAATAATCTTCCTTCAAATATTTTTCATATTTTTTTTCCACATCTTCCGCTCTTTTTTTTATAAATTCCAAGTCAATTGGATTGTAAATCATCACAACTTTTTCACTATTCATTTCAAGTTTTTCCAAAAACTCTTTTTGCATAACTTTTGTAATCGCTATAATTTTTGAATACTTTTTATATTGCCTTTTATATTTTTCAATTTTTTTACTCGTCAATTTTTCCCCAAAAGTAAGCGAAAAATGAACCCACGAAATCAAAGGTACATTTACAGAAAAATTTTCATATTTTAATAAATTTGAAGAATAATCTATTACAACATCATATTTTTCTTTTTTTATTTTTTCTTTTATCAATTTTGAATATTTATTTTTCGCCAAAAATCTATAAAACTCTTTTATAAGTTTATTTTTCCCATCATAAAAATCAAACAAAAATTCATAATTTACACCTTTAGGAATTTCATTTTCAAACAAATTATTTTCTTTATGATTCCAAGTTATGAGTAAATCTATATTGTGTCCCAAATCTCTTAAGTTTTTTAATACACTAATTAAAACTCGCTCTTCTCCTCCCATACTCAAATGACCGTGTAAAACCAATATTTTCATAATTTTCCTCTCGCTTTTTAAATTTCATATAAATTTTTAAAATATTCAAAAAAAGTATTTTCAACTTTCTTTTTACTGCTGTCTATTTTAAATGACAACTTGTGAATGCTCACAGAATCAGTTATTTTTTTTAATTTTTCTTTGGAATAAGTATCAAACCACACTTTAAAAAGTTCGTGAGGCAATGTGTCTGAAACAATTTTACACCTATCTTTCTTATAATATTTTTCAACTAATTCCGTATACAAAATCTGCATAAAAAAATAATTTGGAATCTTGTCATTATCTCGCCAAAAAACTAAGAGTAAATCAAGAAGTGTAGCCATTATTTTATTATTTTTATGAGAAAATATTATGCTGCTTAACATCTTTATTTTAGATTTTTTATTCCAAGAAAAATAAATCGAATCATAAAGTTCAAATTCTTTTTTATTTTTGAAATCACCATCTCTTTGAAAAAGAAAATAATCCATTTTAAAATATTCACTCGGCAAATAATCTGTGAGTAAAATTGTCGCATCAATCCAGACTCCACCGTAATACTTTAAGAGAGAAAATCTCAAAATATCCGTGAAATGAGCGTATCCCATTTTCTTTTCAGACAATTTTTTCATCACATAATCAGGAAATTCCAAATATTCGCCGATATTTTCCATATCCAGTCTAATCAAAGTGTAATTTTCTCTATATTTATTCATCGCTCTGTAACAAATTTTTACCACATTTGGCAAATTTTCATAATCCCAGCCTTGTCCCCAAAATTGCCAAATTATTTTTTCATCATTTAAAAACTTTTTTTTTGGAATAACTTTAGCTATTTCAATTTTATCTTTAAAATAATCGGCTAAAATTTTATCCCAGTCACTGACAATAGCCTTTTGATTAGAAAAATACACTTCTCTTTGTATTTTATCAAACAAAAAATTTGGCATAAGTTCTTTGTAAATATATTTAAACGGCTTTTTTTTTAGTTTTTCATTTAATTTATAAATTGTGGAAGCGGTGAATTTGTATTCTTTCATAATCTGTCCTTTCATTTTTTATTATTTTTCAAAATTTTCCATTTTTGATAAAGATAGCACATAAATACGATTAAAATGGTCAAAGTTAAAATCATGTGCTTATCATTTAAGTTATCATCAGTCATTCCTTGAATAAGCCAAGCAATAAGCGATACTTTCGTAGCCAGTTCAAATGCCAAAATTTTTGAGCTTAAATTTTTCTCACTTTTAGAAAATCGTGTCTTAAAAAATATTATTGCAACTTCAACAAATAAAAATATAAAAAATGCAAATCCTAAAATTCCATAATCCAATAAATACTGTAAATATGAATTATGTGAAGCCACATAGTGCTGTGGTCTAATATTTGGTCCACTCAAAAAGTATTGATTGACATAGTCCATAGTTCCTGTTTTTTTATAATGATCCAAATTAAACTCTTTTCGCTCAAGCGATTTCCACCCAAAAATCGGTTTTTTCTCAAATGCCGCTACTCCCGTTTCCCAAAAAATCACTCTAAGATTACTTGACGGATCCTTTTTATAATCCGCTATATATTTAAGTCTGCTTGAAATCGAAGTCGGAAGTAGAAAAAATCCACACGCACAAGCAATCACAAGTGCAACAACATATTTTTTATTTTTCTTAAAAACTAAATAAAAAATAGTTGGCAGAAGAGAAATATAAACCATTTTAGATCTGTTGACAACCACGATAAAAGTAACTAATAATGCCAAAATAATCAAAACTATTTTTATAATCCTGTTTTTTTTCTCATCACTATTTTTATAAAAAAGTATAAAAGAAAGCAAAAACAACAAAATTATACACATAATATTAGCAAAATCCTGAACTGTCAAAATAGCAGTTACTCTTGGATAATCAAATCCTACAGGATGCGCCCAAGCATTAAAATTTTTAATAAAATTAAGCATCGCAAACATTAACGTTATCGTTCCACCAATTAACAACGCTTTTGTAAAATTAAATACCTTTTTATCTTCATCCAAAAAATAAATTAGTGGAAAAAAAGACAAATATTTGAAATTATAATTATCAAGCCTTGAATGTAAGCCTCCGTCCAGAAAAGCAATGACAAACGGCGTCAATGCCAATAAAAAAACTGCAACAGAAATTTTTTTCTCCTTAAAAACAAAAATATTTTCCCTATCTTTATCAAAACTTATCGAAATTAAAAATAATACCAAAAGCAGTGGAATTAACACATTATTTTCAAATTTCTCTGATAAAAATAATGACAATGCAAATAATAAACAAATTCCATATCCTATACTTTTTATTCTTTTCATATTTTCTCCTTATTAATTTAATTATTATTATATATTATACAACTTTTTTAAATATCTAAAATAAGTATTTTCATATTCTTCCTCTGCCGTTCCCCATTTGAATGACAATTTGTGAATACTTGTTTTTTCTTTAATCTTTTCAAATTCTTTTTCTTTATATTTTTCATACCAAACTCTCATAAGTTCATGTGAATATGTATCCGAAATAATTTCACACTGATACTTTTTGTAGTAATTTTTCATCAATTCGTAATACAATATTTGAAAAAAGAAATATTTTGGAGCTTTTTCATTATCTTTCCAAAAAATTAATAATAAATCAAGCAATGTTTTTATAACTTTACTATTTTTTTTCGCAAATATTACGCTATTCATAACTCTAATTCTCATGTCTTTATCCCACGAAAAATAGACACTGTCAAAATCTTCCCATTTTTTCTTGTCTTTTAAATTATCATCCCTCTGAAACATAAAATATTCCATCTCAAAATATTTCTGCGGTATATTATCCGTCAAAAGCACAGTTGCATCAAGCCAAACACCGCCATAATAATAAAGAAGCGCAAGTCTTATTATATCCGTAAAATGTGCATAGATCATTTTTTTATTTTCTATTTTTTCTAAAATATATTTTGGAATTTTTAAATATTCTTCTATATTATTCATATCCAGATAATATATTTTACAATCTTTTTTATATTTTTTTACAGAGCTAGAAGAAATTTTTATCACTTTAGGTAATTTCTCGTATTCCCATCCCTGTCCCCAGAATTGCCAAATAATCTTATCATTTTTTATTTGTTTTTTTGGAGTAATTTCGCTTATTTCTATTTTATTTTCAAAATAGTCAACTAAAACTTTATTCCATTCTTTTGCAATCTTTTTTTGAGTTCTGTAATAAATTTTTTTCTGTATTTTTTCAAAAACTTTTCTTGGAAATATTTCTTTATAGACATATTTATAAGGTTTTTTTCTAAATTTTTTATTAAATTTATCCAATTTTGAAGTTCTAAATTTATATCCCATTCAAATCAAAACTATCCCTTCTGAAAATTTTTTTATAAAAAACTTTCCCATCTAATCTAATTTAATTCTGACTTTTTCCCAATCTTTTTACAATTTCTCCATAAACTCTGTCCACACTAATCAAAGGAATTCCTTTATAATAATCCTTTTTATATTCATGCTGATGTTCAGGGATTTTCACAATATTATTTTCATAAAACTCATTATCCTCAATAACATTACTTTTTTCTTTCCAAGGAAAAAATCCAAGTGACCTTTTTCCTGGTCCAAAAATCCCGATTACAAAGGGTTTGTCAAATCCACTTGCAATATGGATGGGAGAACTATCGTTTCCAACAACGACATCCGCAAACGACAATAATGCCGAAAATTCCAATAAATTTATTTCTCCCCTCAAATCTATCACATTTTTTTTATTAAAGTTCAATAGCAATTTTTTTTCCGCTTTACTTCCAGTTATCACAACAAAATTCTTCTCATCTTCCGACAACTTTTCTATAACTTTCCCATATTTTTCAATTGCCCACATTTTCTCCGGCCTTTGACTTCCAGGTGCAACGACAATCATTTTCATAAATTTTTCGTTAAAATCTCTTCTTTTCAAAATCTCCTTAATTTTTATTTTATTTTCTTCACTTGGATAAATTCTAATCGGAATCCTTTTCCCGCTGTATTCAACTAAATCCAAAAGTCTTTCAACTTCATGCTTCTTCATATCATAATGAACTTTTTTATCCAAAAGAAAAGAGCCTGTTGCCACATCAAACCCAACGATTTTTGGGATTTTAGCCATTTTTGCAAGTGCAATTGAACGGATAAATCTGTGCGGAATAACAGCATAATCATATTTTTTTTCCTTTAAAATTTTTAAAACTCTAAAAAATCCTTTTATTCCTTTATCTTTTCCCTTCTTGTCATAAAGAAGAATCTCATTTAAATTTGGATTATTGCTTATTATGCTTTTATTTGTCGGCAAAGTCAAATAATCAATTTCTGAATCTGGATACATTTCTTTCAATCTCTGTATTAATGGTGTTGACAAAACAATATCGCCAATAAATGCAGTATGTATGATTAATATCTTCATATCATTTCCCTTTTTTTAATTTTTCTTTCTTAAAGATTATATCATAAAATGACACTTTTTTTCTTATTTTTTTCTATTATTTTTTAAGCAGAGGAGTATTTGAAATTTTTACTCTATTCTACTTTAAAAAATAAAAAGAGGAAATACCCCTAAAGATAATCCCTTCTTTTCATTATTTTTTATATTTTTTAACAAATTCAATAAGTTCTGCTATCTCTTTTTTAGCTCTTTCTGATAAAACTTTTACATCATTGGTCATTTGTTTAGAACGAGCTGTAATAAAGTCCAAATATTCAGTATTCTTAGTTTTCAAATACATATCTTTAGCGTAATACATATCACGAAAATCATTCTTAGCCTGTTTTATAAGCAACTTTTGCCCAACCATAACAATTAGAGCCGCTGCTAACGCTATTATTGTTCCATAACCTTTTGTAAATGGATATAAAATCATTCCAATAATCATAAGTCCTGTAACTAAAATAGAACTATTTTTAATATATCCTTCCTCTGGCGGAACCTTTACAAATTTTTCCACTTTTGAAATCATTTTCTTAAACATAATTATGCCAAAATTCCTAACCAGAATCCGATTATTCCTATTGCAAAGAATCCAAAGATAATCCAAATAGCATTTACTTTTCTCTTCAATAAGTGCATACATCCAAATGTTAATAATAATGCTAATAATCCAGGTAATAATGAATCTAAAATACTTTGGACAGTAGTTACAACTACTTTTCCTGTTGAATCAGTATATTTAGACAACACCAATGGGACATTTATTGAAGTCCATTTAGAAACCAAGGCTCCCATTACGAAAAGCCCTAATATAGAAGCACCTTGAGTTAATTTTTGAATTACTCCACCTTCCATATCCCCAACGATTTCAGTACCTTTTTCATAACCATATTTTAATCCATACCATCTAGTCAAAACTCTTGCGATATTTATTCCAATGAAGAAAATCAATGGACCTAATAAATTTCCTCCAGCAATAGCTAATGAAGCTCCAAGCGCTGCTAAAACTGGTCTTAACGTTCCCCAGAAAATTGGATCTCCAACTCCAGCAAGCGGTCCCATAAGTCCTACTTTAATACCACTTATAGTTGCGTCATCAATGTCTACTCCATTTGCTTTTTCCTGTTCCATCGCAGCCGTAACACCCATTATAGTTGAACCGATCCAAGGTTGAGTGTTAAAGAATTCCAAATGTCTTTTTAATGCAGCTGCTTGATCTTCTTTCTTAGAATAAAGTCTTTTTATTGCAGGAATCATTGTTACACAAAATCCCATTGACTGCATTCTTTCAAAGTTGAAAGAACCTAATAAAGTAGTGGATCTCCAATACATACTTTTCAAATCTTTATCAGTTAGTTTTTTTTCTACATTATTTTCTGCCATTTTTCTTACCTCCTATAGTCCTTCCAATTCATCGTCAGCTTCTTCTGCAATTCCGGCTCCACCGCCATCATTTCCACCACTTGGCAAAGCAATAGAAGCGTGATATTTAGGATTTAATTGAATGTACAAGATTGCAAGACATAATCCCAAAATACCTAAACCAACTAAGTTAAATTCTGTAAATGCCGCTATTACAAATCCTAAGAAGAAAAATGGCATTAAAGCTTTTGCTTCCATCATATTTATAACCATCGCATACCCAACAACTACGATAAATCCTCCTGCAATTTGCAATCCTCTGGTAATTACTTCAGGAATTGCATGTAATGCTCCTTCTACAGCACTTGTTCCCGCAATCAGACCAACTAGAAGTGCTGGTATCGCAACTCTTAACGCTTGTAAAGCCAATCCTGCAAGGTGACACATCTCAATCCCTTTAAAATTAGCTTGTTCTGCAAAATCATCCGCTTTATGTTGAAAGAATACTGTTATTGTTCTAACGAAAATTGTAAGAACTTGTCCTGCTGCTGCAATCGGTACTGCAACTGCGATTCCTTCTCCAATTGACTGTTTACCTACTATTACTAATATCGCTGAAATTACACTTGCTAGTGCCGCATCTGGTGCCATTGCCGCTCCAACATTCATCCATCCAAGTGCTATCATTTCAAGTGAACCACCTAAAATGATTCCTGTTTTTAGATCTCCCAGTACAAGACCGACCAAAGTACACGCCACTAAAGGACGGTGAGTCTGTCTTTCGTCAAGTACACTTCCCATTCCTGTTATTGCTGCT
>ERZ773100.448-NODE-448-length-21039-cov-3.688096_pt1 | contig 21039 bp, 20 predicted proteins | sample MGYA00511119_ERZ773100 | MGnify/ENA primary metagenome ERZ773100 (study PRJEB29015, sample SAMEA2738000) | human oral metagenome | biome: human oral; feature: human-associated habitat; material: dental | place: China | collected 2111 ...
CGCTTCATCCACAATGCGCACCGTCATTTCCACATCGTCCGATTCCGGTTGAACCGCAGCCGTTGCCCATTGTTCGATTTGTTCTAAAGTTGGCAAACCATCTATATTTTCGCTGGCGATCTGCAAATCAATTAGCATATTGCCCATATTTTCTCCTTAACCGTGCCGTTACTCTTTTTAGACACTTTGCAATTTCGGGCGCTATTCTAGCGGACTTTCTAAAAATAGCCAGAACGCATTCGCATACTAAAAACGGAGGATGATTTTGGCACCGCATTGAAACCAAAGCGAGCCTGAATTTTAGGCTGTAATAAGCGCACTCTCAAAACAGCACCGCATTGAACATCTAAAAAATCATTGAACATCGAAAAAATAAAGTGCGACCAGTTTGATCGCACGCTATTTTTTTATCGCTTTCTTTTTTTTAGTAGCCTTCTTCTTGCATATTCGGCAAGAACTCAGCCTGCCGAATGCGTTTCACTGTCGTTCTAATCGAACCGTCCGGATGCAACTCAATTTCGCGCCAGCCCGGTGGCACCGCATCCAAGGCAAAATTTTGGCTATCCGCTTTAAATTGAATACAGGTAGAAGGCGTCGCCATCACTTGATAACGGTACCATTGGCTATCGACTTGTTGATGAATATGCCCATATACAATTGCTTTCACCTTTTCAAATGGCGCAAGTACATCGTACAACTCATGCGGATTACGCAAATTGTGTTGATCCAACCAGGCGGAATTGGTCGGCAATAAATGATGATGTAATACTATCAACGTGTAACGTTGCGGATATTTTGCTAAGGTTTCTTTTAATAAATTGAGTTGATATTGACTTAGTTCACCGTGCGGCACGCCGTAAACCTGGCTATCCAATAACATAGCCTGCCAATGTTCGCCAAGTAAAATATGTTTTGCGCTTTGTACCGGCGGTTGATTTAAATATTCCACCATTTTTGGTTGAAAATCATGATTGCCCGGAATCCAAAATACCGATTTACCAAAGGGTTTAAGCATTTCCACAAAACGGCGATAGCCTTCTTCGCTTCCGTCTTGCACGAGATCACCGGTGGCGAAAATAAGGTCAAAATCCGTATCGTTTTGTTGAATTTCTTTCAACACTTGCCCGAAACTCGCCTGCGTATTCACGCCGAGCAATTCTGTTTGTCCGTCTTTAAATAGATGCGGATCGGTAATCTGTAACACTTTTACAATGGGTCGTTTCGCTTGATAGACAAATGTATTTTTCACAGATGCCTCCTAAGCTTGTTGCCAACGCTGTTGCAATTGAGCGTAATTTAATTGAAGCCATTGCAATCCGATGACAGCGGTGCAATTATCGATTTTTCCTTCGCACATCCATTGATAGGCCTGTTCACGTTTTACTACATGAACCCGAATGTCTTCATGTTCTTCGACCAATCCATGAATGCCCTTTGCCTGCGAGCTATCCACTTGCCCGACAAACAAATGAATTCGTTCAACCGTACCACCCGGGCTGTCCCAGACACTCAAACAATGGAGCAAATTTTCAACTTTAATCCCGGCCTCTTCTTCGCTTTCGCGTAGCGCAACGTCTTCCGGCCATTCGCCTTTTTCTACCATACCTGCAATCAATTCCAATAACCAAGGCGAACAATGCGGTTCGGGATGATACGCTGCACCGATACGCACTTGTTCCACTAAAACAACCGCGTCTTCTTTTGGATCATAAGCGATGACGGCGGAAGCAGCGCCTTTGATAAGTAATTCACGGGTTACCGCGCCACTTTCACCACCGGCAAAAAGTTTATGTTTGAATTGAATTTTTTTGAGCGTGAAAAAACCGTCATATAAAATCTCCTCGTTGAGGATTTTCACATCACGCTGACCAAACTGTTGAATTTCTAACATTTTTTTCTCCAAAATACTGCGGCGAAAAATCATACGCTCAAAGTGTGCCAAAAAAAATACAAGAACTATACTTTTTGTTGAAACTTTGAAATGGCTCACAAAAATAAATGCCGTGACGATTTTCTCCGTCACGGCATTTCCGCTTACATAAGAAAATGATTATACAAGCCGACTGACAATCTTCCCGTCTGCCACTTGCGTTGTAAGCAATTCTCCCGGCTTCACATCTTTTACACTGACAACCGTCTTGCCTTGCCCGTTTTTCGCGATGGAATAACCGCGTGCCAGCACTTTCAGCGGGCTTAATCCATCCAATTTTCCGCACAAGGCGGCAACTTTGTTTTGACGCTCTGTCACTTGACGATTTGCGCTGAAATTCAATTGCACTTGTAGCTGTTCTAAATGCTGTTGATGACGTTGAATGCGATACGGCAACGGGTTTTGTTTTAAACGCAGGGCAAGCGCGCTCAATTTTTGTTGCATTTTTTCAAATTGACGCTGCATGGCTAGCTGCAAACGATGCGTAAGCTGTTCGTTTTTCGCTTGTTGAATGCGCAATTGATGGTGCGGATGCCGGTTTTGCAAACGTAACGCAAGTTGTTTTAAACATTGACTTTTTTGCGTAAACAAAAGGTCAAATGCCATTCCCAAACGCTGTTGCTGATGGCGTAATCGCTGAACAAGTTCATCTTGATTGCGACTGACTAATTCCGCCGCGGCGGACGGTGTCGGCGCACGAAGATCTGCCACAAAATCCGCAATGGTGACATCGGTTTCGTGCCCTACAGCACTGATAATCGGCAAAGCGGAACGAAAAATCGCACGCGCCACCGTTTCCTCATAAAAACACCAAAGATCTTCCAACGAACCGCCTCCTCGTCCCACAATCAGCACATCCACTTCTTGTCGCTTATTGGCCAGTTCAATCATTTGCACAATTTCCGCTGCAGCTTCTTTGCCTTGTACGGCGGTAGGATAAATTACCACTTTTAAACTCGGATCGCGCCGTGCCAAAATATGTAAAATATCTTGCAATGCAGCCCCCGTAGAAGAGGTCACAATCCCCACTGCTTTGCTAAAAGGCGGTAAATTTTTCTTCAAATTTTGCGCAAATAAGCCTTCCGCCGCGAGTTTTATTTTTAACGCTTCAAATTGCTGCTGCAACAATCCCTCACCGGCCGGGTGCATGGACTCGATAATCAACTGATAATCGCCGCGCGGTTCATACAAACTCACATTGGCTCGCACCAGCACTTGCATTCCGTTTTGCGGACAAAAGGCCACGCGCAGATTTTTCATCCGAAACATCGCACAACGTACCTGTGCATTTTCATCTTTCAGCGTGAGATACCAATGCCCCGACACAGGCTGAGTAAAATTCGAAATTTCGCCGGTAAGCCAAATTTGTGAAAAATGGTTTTCTAACATTTGGCGCGTAGCAGAATTGAGTTGAGAGACGGAATAAATATTTTCTGACATCGTTTAATTTTATGTTATTGAGTAAATTTGCTCCCTTCGTAAACAGCGGGAAAATTCACCAGAAAAACCTTTTAGGTGATTTTTATTCGATCAATACCCAGCCGTCATCCAGCCAATTACAAATGGAATCCAACAAAAGCATCATGGCAGTTTCCGAATCTTCCGTTTCATTCACTAAATCCGTCAAAAACGTCCAATCTAAGCTTTCACCGTCGGACAAACGTTTCAGCACTTCCGTTTCGATGGTATTAAGTTCGTCCAGCCATTCGCCGTTAGCATAAATGCGCAACGGATTTTCGGTATAGAGCAATTTGCAATTGTTATCTTGAGAAAGTAAAGCGGCATCATCTTCTAAGGAAGATCGCACTTCGTCCGGATCGCTCATTTCATCGGAAACCAACAATTCGTAACGACGCGCACTCAGCGCGCCGGCGATCGCGTGTTTGAGCACCGCATTGAAAGCTTCCGAATGGGCAAGTTTGTCCAATAATTGGCGTTTCATCGCTTGAATGTTTTCATCGGCAAGCTTACCGGTACGTTGTGCGGTTTGAGTTAAACGCAACGGCAAATCAAATTCGGTTAAATTCAAATCAGGCTCCGGCTGACATAAACTCTTGCTAATGCCGTCAATAAGACGGCTCAAATTCGGATAACGCAAGCCAAAAGAAAAAGTTAAGCAATCTTCTTCCGCCACGCCGTAATGTGCCATACGTGCGGGAATGTAAAGAATATCGCCCGGATTCATCACTTCATCAATCACCAAATCGCCCATATCATCAAAAATACGAATCGGTTGATTCGGTTTAAATTCCGTGCTTGAATCGCACCATTTGCCGAGTTGCCAACGACGACGACCATAGCCTTGCACTAAAAACACGTCATATTCATCGTAATGCTTGCCTACCGAGCCACCTTTCGGCGCATAGGAAACCATAATATCGTCGCGTTGCCATTGGGGAATAAAACCGAACTTATTCCATAATCGACCTAATTCCGGCGACCATTGTTCCATATTTTGCACCAATACCGACCACTTCTCCGGCAATTTTTTGAAGTCCTTCTCAGAAAGCGGACTGAAGAATACTTGCCAATCGTCATCGGCAAAAGTTTTCACTAAACGCGCGCTGACCTCCTCATTTTGTGCCAATTCGATAATATCTTGCGGTTCAAACCGTCCGATGATTTCCGGCAAACCGTTGCGAATCACAAGGGGCTTTTTTTGCCAATAATCGCGTAGGAAAATCGCTGGGCTAATGTCTTGCGGTAAACAAAAATGGGGCTGGGAAAATGCGGTCATTTGGGCGTTCCTTTCGAGGTGTTTTTTTCTTTAGCGGCTTGTTCCGCCGCGCGTTTACGACGAATTTCTTTCGGGTCGGCAAGTAGCGGGCGATAGATTTCAATGCGGTCCCCATTTCGAAGTACGTCGGTCAGTTTTGCCGGACGGCTGAAAATCCCCACTTTATTTTTACTCAAATCAATTTCGCTAAATTGTTGCAAAACGCCCGATTGCAAAATTGCCGTTTGTACTATTGTGCCTTCATCCACGCAGAACGCTTTCAAAAAATAACGTTCGGGCAAGGCGTAGGCGATTTCAATATGAATCTGATTCATCTTTGCTTCTTCGTCAAAAAAATTTGGGCTATTATAGCGGAGTTTTTTAGGCTGTTAATAAGGAAACAAATGAATTGGGTTATTTTCGCCGTCGGTTCGGCATTTTTCGCCGGTCTTACGGCTATTTTAGGCAAACTCGGCGTGGAAGGAATAAACAGCAATCTCGCCACGTTTATTCGCACCATCGTGATTTTACTGGTCACCGCCGGTATTATTTCTGCCCGCAATGAATGGCAACTGCCGCAACATATCGCCGCTAAACCGTTTACTTTCTTGATTTTGTCTGGCATTGCCACCGGCCTTTCATGGCTTTGTTATTATCGCGCACTTCAACTCGCACCGGCATCTTGGGTGGCACCCATCGATAAATTAAGCGTGGTCATTGCGATTATTTTAGGCGTTGTGATTTTGGGGGAACCGCTTAGTTTGAAATTAGTAGCCGGGAGCATTTTAATTTTGTCCGGCGTGCTCGTTCTAGCGTTATAGATTGAGCATTTGGGGCTTTTTCGCTACAATGCGCCACTATTTTTAACCGTATTTACCGTAGCGAATAACAATGGCAGAAATCAAACTTATTGTCGGGCTTGGCAATCCCGGCGACAAATATGCGGACACCCGTCATAACGCGGGCGAATGGTTGATGCAACGTTTAGCCCGTCGCTTTAATGTGACATTCAACGCCGAAAGCAAATTTTTTGGCTACACCGCTCGTGCCATGATTAACGGCAACGAAGTACGTTTTTTAGTGCCAACCACTTTCATGAATTTAAGCGGCAAAGCGGTGGGCGCACTGGCAAATTTTTATCGCATTAAAGCGGAAGAAATTTTAGTCTTGCACGACGAATTGGATCTACCGCCGGGCAGCGTCAAACTCAAATTAGGTGGCGGACACGGCGGGCATAATGGCCTGAAAGACATTGTGGCGCAGCTCGGTAACAACAATAACTTTTACCGTTTGCGCATCGGCATCGGTCACCCCGGGCATCGCGATTTGGTGGCGGGTTATGTGTTAAACAAACCTTCCCAGAGCGAACGCGAGGCATTAGATAAAGCCTTAGAGGAAGCCTCGGATTGCGTAGAACTGCTGTTCAAAGAAAGCATCGTGAAAGCCACTAATCGGCTGAATAGTTTTAAAATTTAATCTAAAAGTGCAGTTAAAAAATACGCTAAATTTTGATAATTATGTAGCAAATGCACAAAACCGTTTGAATTAAGCATGCGTTTGTATCAAACGATAGCACCGCATTGAAAGCGGCTCCAATGCGGTGCTATTTTGCAAGAGTAATTTTAGCGTTGTGTAACTGCTGCATAATTTCGTAAATTTCAACTGCACTTTCTCTCTTCACCAACAAGGAAAAATTATGGGATTCAAATGTGGCATCGTAGGCTTGCCGAATGTGGGCAAATCAACACTCTTTAACGCCTTAACCAAAGCCGGCATTGAAGCGGCAAACTATCCGTTTTGTACCATTGAGCCAAATACCGGCGTGGTGCCAATGCCTGATCCGCGTTTAGATGCCTTAGCGGAAATCGTCAAACCGGAACGCGTGTTGCCAACCACCATGGAATTTGTGGACATCGCAGGCTTGGTTGCCGGTGCGAGCAAAGGCGAAGGCTTGGGTAATAAATTCTTGGCAAATATCCGTGAAACCGATGCAATTGGTCATGTCGTGCGCTGTTTTGAAAACGATGACATCGTACACGTGGCGGGCAAAATCGACCCGTTAAACGATATTGAAACCATCAACACCGAACTGGCATTAGCCGATTTAGACAGCTGCGAACGCGCCATTCAACGCCTGCAAAAACGCGCTAAAGGCGGCGATAAAGACGCGAAATTCGAGCTTTCCGTGATGGAAAAAATCCTGCCGGTACTTTCTGAAGCAGGCATGATTCGTTCCGTGCCGTTAGACAAAGATGAGTTATTGGCGATCAAAAGCTATAATTTCTTAACCTTAAAACCGACCATGTACATTGCCAACGTGAATGAAGACGGTTTTGAAAATAATCCTTATCTCGATAAAGTCCGCGAATTTGCCGAAAAAGAAGGCTCTGTCGTGGTGCCGGTGTGTGCCGCAATTGAAGCGGAAATCGCCGAACTGGATGATGATGAAAAACTCGAGTTCTTACAAGATCTCGGCATTGAAGAGCCGGGCTTAAACCGCGTCATTCGTGCAGGCTACGCGCTTTTAAATTTACAAACTTACTTTACCGCTGGTGTGAAAGAAGTCCGCGCATGGACGGTTTCTGTCGGTGCCACCGCACCAAAAGCCGCAGCCGTCATCCATACCGACTTTGAAAAAGGCTTTATCCGTGCCGAAGTCATTGCCTATGAGGATTTTATCCAATTCAAAGGCGAAAACGGTGCCAAAGAAGCCGGCAAATGGCGCTTGGAAGGCAAAGATTACATCGTGCAGGACGGCGATGTGATGCACTTTAGATTTAATGTTTAGAATAATTTGAAAATAAACCGCACTTTTTAGATAGAAGTGCGGTTTTTTGTTCCATTGCCGAACCGCTGACGATAAAGAAAAACACTATCGCCAAAAGATATAAAAGACAAACAAAATAGGAAAAAACCATGCCTAGTCTCACCCAAATCAAAAATGCCATTATGCGCGATGCGCAAAATCAATCTTTCACCGAACGCGGTATCGAACCGTTATTTGCCGCCCCCACCGGCGCCCGAATTAACATTGTCGGGCAAGCGCCCGGGGTGAAGGCGGAACAAACTCGTTTGTATTGGAACGATCAAAGTGGCGATCGGCTGCGCGAATGGCTGGGTGTTGATCGCGAAACCTTTTATCATTCCGGCCTATTTGCCGTGATTCCGATGGATTTTTATTATCCGGGCAAAGGCAAATCGGGCGATCTGCCGCCACGCAAAGGTTTTGCAGAAAAATGGCATCCGCAAATTCTGGCGGATTTGCCAAATATCGAACTAACCATTTTGATCGGGCAATATGCGCAGAAATACTACCTACCGCAAAATAAACGCAATGTGACGGAGACGGTGAAAAATTACCGTGAGTTCCTACCGCACTTTTTGCCATTAGTGCATCCGTCACCACGCAATCAACTGTGGCTGGCGAAAAATCCATGGTTTACGCAAGAAGTCATTCCCGAACTACAACAACGGGTTAAACGAATTCTCTCCCGTTAATTTCAATCTTTTTTAAGAAAGCAAAATGTCGAATAAAGAATCGGATTAGCCGCGTTATCACCCTACTGTTTTTATGGACGGTAGAGCACGCGGTGATAAACGCGGATTGGAATTAAAATCCCTCTCGCAACGTCATCGAACAGTTTCAATGCGGTGCTATTTTAGCTGCTCGCGCCATTCCAAGCGGCTTCAATGCGGTGCTATTTCAACATCACATTCGACATCAGCTGTTTCTTTTAACGAATGCGCAAACGATTGCCTTTACAAGGATTTCGCGTATAATTCGCCGCTCTTAATTTATAAGGATCCATAATGAACAACCAACTTCTCTATTCGGTGGAAGATAAACCGCCTTTCAGCTTAAGTCTTCTACTTGCCGCACAACATCTATTAGCCGCATTGGGCGGCATTATTGCGGTGCCTTTAGTTATCGGCAATGTGTTAAAACTGCCGACCGCAGATACTATTACCTTAGTCAACGCAGCGCTGCTCATTTCCGGTGTAGTCACGATTATTCAATGTAAAGGCTTGGGCCCGATTGGTATCCGCTTGCCAAGCGTAATGGGAACCAGTTTTACCTTCGTAGCGGCGGCACTTGCTATCGGCTTTAGCGAATATGGCGTGCCGGGTATTTTAGGCGCCTCTTTGGTCGGCTCACTGGTCATGATCATCGGCAGCTTTTTTATGCCGTATATCCGCAAGCTGTTCCCGCCGGTAGTCACCGGCACGGTGGTGATGATGATCGGTTTAAGCCTGATTCCGGTAGCGGTAGACTGGTTCGCCGGCGGTCAGCGCGGCGACGCCGATTACGCCACACCGGAAAATTTGATGATGGCGACTTTCGTATTAGTTATTGTAGTGGCCTTAGTGCAATGGGGTAAGGGCATTTTCTCTGCTGCGTCCATCGTTATCGGCATGATGACCGGCTATGTATTTTGCTTAATTTTAGGCTGGGTAAATTTTGATGGCGTACACAATGCACAAGCGTTCGCCGTACCGCAACCGCTACACTTCGGTCTAGCATTCCCGCTTTCCGGAATTATCGGTATGTCTATTGCGTATTTGGTGACGATTGTAGAATCCAGCGGCAATTTCCTTGCGCTCGGTAATGCGACCAATACGGAAATCACCGGTAAACACTTACGCGGCGGTGTTTTGGCGGACGGTTTGGGCTCCGCATTGGCGGCTATTATGTCCACTACGCCATTTTCCTCGTTCTCGCAAAATATCGGCGTAATTTCCTTAACGGGCGTGGCAAGCCGTCACGTAGTCGCGCTTACCGGCGTGTTATTAGCATTAGCCGGGCTGTTTCCGGTATTCGGTGCGTTAATCGTCTCCATTCCGCTTCCTGTGCTTGGCGGCGCAGGCTTAATGATGTTCGCCATGATTATCGCAGCGGGCATTCAAATGCTGGATAAAGTGGAACGCAGCAAACGCAACGGCTTGATTATCGCCATTTCTATCGGCTGCGGTTTAGCCGTCACTACCCGTCCTGAATTGCTTGATAAACTTCCGCACTTTTTCAAAGAAGTGTTGGGCTCCGGCATTACCGTGGGATCATTATTGGCCTTAATTCTCAATTTAGTTTTGCCGGAAGATAAAGCGGCGAAAGAAAAAAATTAATCGGGCTCTGCGCTAGGTAAAGCAGTTACCCTAGATGACACATAATTCAGCCCGTTGGGACAGTTTTTTTATTTTCGAAGAACCTGAGAAATTATGCAGCGGTTCCAAAATGACCTTACCAAACAGCACCGCATTGAAACGGCTTCCAATGCGGTGCTATTTTGTGGTGCAGACTCAAAGTCATACTTCGCGCAGGTAGTTTTGTGCGTGTTGCTCAAGTAAAAGAAAAAAACTCGTCCATCAAGCAAAATCCGATAATTGATAAAATCTCGCCAAATACTCAAAATCGCCTCAAAAAACAAAACCGCCCTTCTGTCTCCAAAAGGGCGGTTTGTTTTTTAAACGTTTTTTAAGCCGGCAGTTTTACCACTTTTGCCTGCTTAATCATATTATCCGCCACTTCTAAAATAGTAATTTGCAAGCCATCGATTTCGCATACGGTGCCTTCATCCGGAATTTCTTCCAAATGCTCAAGAATTAAACCGTTGAAAGTGCGCGCATCTTCGGTGTCGAGTTCCCAACCAAACATTTTGTTCAGATCGCGAAGATTGGCGGAACCTTCGATTATCATCGATCCATCTGATTGTTGCGTCACTTCTTCATCGATAGTTGGTGCGGTTGAGGTGGTGAAATCGCCGACGATTTCTTCCAAAATATCTTCCAATGTGACCAAGCCCTTGATATCACCGTATTCGTCCACCACCAAGCCAAAGCGCTCTTTATTGGTGCGGAAATTCGCCAATTGTGTTTTTAACGGCGTACCTTCCGGAATGAAATACACTTCATCTGCCGCACGAATTAAGGTTTCTTTGGTAAATTCATTTTTCTCAAGCAACAAACGAAATGCCTCGCGCACACGTAAAATACCGAGCACCTGCTCGTCAAGACTGCCTTTATACAGCACGACACGGTTATGTGCGGCGTGGTTAAGTTGACGCATAATCGCCTTCCAGTCGTCATCAATATCAATACCGCCGATCTCGTTGCGCGGTACCATAATATCGTCCACCGTGACGGTTTCCATATCCAAAATCGACAGCAACATTTGCGGATGCTGCTCATCCGGCGTGGCTTCGCCCGCTTCGGTTACGATGCTGCGCAACTCTTCGCGACTAATGACTTGTTTCTGTAAATCCGGTTTTAAGCCGACGATTTTCATCAAACTTTTGGTAAAGATATTCATAAACCAAACGACGGGATAAAAAATCTTCAGTAATACCGTCAAAATATGACTGGAAAAAAGCCCCACTTTCTCCGGATACATGGCAGCGACGGTTTTCGGGAAAATTTCAGAAAAAACCAACATCACGAAGGTCAGCAGACCTGTTGCGATCGCGACACCCGCATCACCGTATAAACGCATACCGATTATGGTCGCAATGGCCGAAGCGCTGATATTCACTAAATTATTAAAGATAAGGATAAAACTTAATAAGGTATCGGGTCTTTCAAGCAATTTTTCGGCTTTTTGTGCGCCTTTATTACCTTGTTCCGACAGAAAGCGTAAGCGATATTTATTAACGGAGAGCAAACCGGTTTCAGAACCGGAAAAATACGCGGATAAGACTAAACAAATAACAAGCGTGATAAATAAGCTACTAAGGGGGATACTGTCCAAGGGAAAATCCTTTTGTGAGTTAATCATACCCGCGGGCTATCATGGTTGCCGACGGAATAATAAAGGCGAATTTAATTCGCCCCCATTTTCTAAATCAATCGACTGCCAAAATACGCAATCGTGAGCAGGATAATACCTGAAACAGCGTAAATAATCATCCTTTTTCCGCGCCAGCCGCGTTTCCAATGGCCGAAAAGCGCAATACCAAATACGATCCAAGCGAAAAATGAAAATAACGCCTTGTGAATATTCTCCGCATTCATCGCATGCACAGAATGATAAATTCCGGAAATCAGCGTAAACGTCAGCAATAATTCGCCGGCGGCAAATAAACGGGAAAAATGACGTTCCGCCATCATTAAGGAAGGCATAACCGGTGAAAATGCAGTTTTTTTCGATTTTAACGTACGATCAATCCACGCGATTTGAATAGCATAAAGCATTGCAATAAAGCACACGGCATAAGTGAAAATCGATAAACCGATATGGAACAACATTGCCGAATCCTGATTCAATAATTGAATCATATGACTAGGCATAAAGGTTGCCAAGATGAGGTTAAAGATGGAAAAAGCAAACACGATCGGCAATAAAAACCAAATGGAACTCACCGCCGGCATGGCAAGGGTGACCAATGCGGTGCTGCTGACGCTCATCAACGAACTGATTTCCACCAGCGTAAAAGTGTGATCCGACGCAAGCCCCTGCAACGCCGGATAAAGGCTTGCGATATGCAACACAATGGCCAAAAGCGCAGTCAAAAAGAACGGCGTTTTGCGCGGGCGGCGCACGGTTTTATCCGCCGCGAGTAACGGCGCGATCATCAGTACACTGATTAAATAAAACAAAATTGAAAAAAAGGCAAACCCCATATTTATTGTCTCGATGTTATGCTTAATGTTAAGAATGGTTCTTATTCTAGCGTTGTCATTCTCAATTCGCTATAAATTTGTTTGAAATGATGAAAAACGCCTGAATTTCGGTATAATCGCGGCAATTTTTGTCATCAAAAAACAGGATTGAATATGTTTGAAAATTTATCCGATCGCCTCTCAAAAACACTGCGTAATATTACGGGCAAAGGCCGTTTAACCGAAGATAATATTAAAGACACCTTACGCGAAGTGCGTATGGCTTTATTAGAAGCCGACGTCGCCTTGCCGGTAGTGCGCGAATTCATCGCTAAAGTGAAAGACAGCGCATTGGGCGAAGAAGTCAATAAAAGTTTAACGCCGGGGCAAGAATTCCTAAAAATCGTTCAGCGCGAACTGGAAAATGCCATGGGCGAAACCAATGAAAGCCTGAATTTAGCCACCCAACCGCCCGCCGTAATTTTAATGGCCGGCTTGCAAGGGGCGGGTAAAACCACCAGCGTAGGGAAATTAGCGAAATTTCTACGCGAACGTCACAAGAAAAAAGTGTTGGTCGTTTCTGCCGACGTATATCGCCCGGCCGCAATCAAACAGCTGGAAACCCTTGCACAAGGCGTGAATGCAGATTTCTTTCCGTCCGATGTAAAACAAAATCCGGTGGACATTGCCAAAGCGGCCTTGGCTGAAGCCAAGTTGAAATTCTACGACGTGCTTATCGTGGATACCGCCGGCCGCTTACATGTTGACCACGAAATGATGGATGAAATCAAGCAGGTTCACGCCGCGTTAAATCCTATCGAAACCCTGTTCACCGTAGATGCCATGACCGGACAAGACGCGGCAAATACAGCAAAAGCCTTTAATGAAGCGTTGCCGCTGACCGGTGTGATTCTCACCAAAGTGGACGGCGACGCGCGCGGTGGTGCGGCATTATCTATTCGTCAAATTACCGGTAAACCGATTAAATTCCTCGGGGTTGGCGAAAAAACCGATGCTTTGGAGCCATTTCATCCGGATCGCGTAGCTTCACGCATTCTTGGCATGGGCGACGTGCTTTCCTTAATTGAAGATTTGGAACGTTCCGTTGACCGTGAAAAAGCGGAAAAGATGGCGCAAAAATTCAAAAAAGGCGATCAATTCACTTTAGACGATTTCCGTGATCAACTGGTCGAAATGAAAAAAATGGGCGGTATGATGTCCATGTTGGAAAAACTGCCGGGCGCGAAAAACCTGCCGGATCACATAAAAAATCAAATGGATGACAAAATGTTCGTGAAAATGGAAGCCATCATTAATTCTATGACGCTTAAAGAACGCGCTAATCCGGACATTATTAAAGGCTCCCGCCGCCGTCGCATTGCGCTCGGCTCCGGCACACAGGTGCAAGACGTGAACAAACTGCTCAAACAATTCGACGAAATGCAACGTATGATGAAGAAAATGCGCAAAGGCGGCATGGCGAAAATGATGCGTGGCATGCAAGGCTTAATGGGCGGCGGGTTCGGATTAAGTGGACTAGGAGGTATGTTCAGACATTAATCTGAAAAAAGCAGCAAAAGCGAATTAAAAATGCAGTTGAAACTTTTTTGTTTTCAACTGCATTTTTTTACCTTAGAATAATACCATACTAAATCACTAGGATTTTAGTAGTTCACTAAGGCTTAATATCCAACAAAATATTTCAGGTATTTTGCCTAAACAATGTATTTTTATAAAAAACAACATTAACACCGTTAATCTAGGAGTGATTATGGGACAGTATAAAAAATTTTGGTATTTACTGGTCGCTGTGTTAATAGGAGCATTCTCTATTCTCGGCTACTATGGCTTTGAGGTATATCGAGAAGCGCCACCTATTCCACAACAATATGTTTCAGAACAAGGCGAAAAAGTAATTACGCACGATGAGATTCTACACGGGCAAACGGCTTGGCAAAGCACAGGCGGTATGCAACTAGGATCAGTTTGGGGACATGGTGCATACCAAGCACCTGACTGGACGGCAGATTGGCTACATCGTGAATTAACAAACTGGCTTGATATTGAAGCCCAAAAAGACTACAGCAAGCCTTTCGCCGATTTAAATGAAGAGCAACAAACGCTACTAAAAGCACGTTTAACCCGCGAATATCGTGGCAGCCGTGTTGATGAAAATGGCACTGTAGTGCTATCCAACACACGTTTAGCCGCAATTGAAAAGACAGCAGCTTATTATATTTCTCTATATGGTGATGATCCGGCGACAAAAGTGACGCGTGAGCACTTTGCAATGAAAGACAACACCTTACCTAATTTGCAGGCTCGTCAAGATCTCACTAAATTCTTCTTCTGGACTGCATGGACTGCCTCTGCAGAACGCCCAAACACGCATGCAAGTTATACCAATAACTGGCCTCATGAGCCGTTAATTAATAACGTGCCGACACCTGAAAATGTAGTTTGGTCAATTGCCAGCGTAGTATTTTTAATTGCCGGTATTGGTTTTGTAGTATGGATTTGGTCATTCAAAAAACGCCAAGATGAGAAAGATCCAATTCCACCAAGCGCAGATCCACTCACAACACTGCAACTTACACCATCACAACGCGCACTCGGCAAATATCTATTTACCGTGTTGGCCCTATTCTTCCTTCAAGTAAATTTAGGTGCGGTAGTCGCGCACTATACAGTGGAAGGACAAGAATTCTATGGTATTGATATTTCACAATATTTGCCTTATTCCTTAGTACGCACATGGCATATTCAAGCAGCGCTATTCTGGATTGCAATGGCATTTTTGGCCGGTGGGTTATTCTTAGCGCCGATTATTAATGGCGGCAAAGATCCTAAATATCAAAAACTCGGTGTTGACGTACTTTTCTGGGCATTAGTCGTTTTAGTAATCGGTTCATTCACAGGTAGCTACCTTGCGATTGCCCATATTCTGCCGGAAAACTTAAGCTTTATGTTCGGTCACCAAGGCTATGAATTTATTGACTTAGGCCGTTTCTGGCAAGCGGTAAAATACGCCGGTATTTTATTCTGGTTAGTATTAATGCTACGCGGAACAGTGAATGCATTTAAACAACCGGGTGATAAAAACTTACTTGCCTTATTTTTTGCATCTGTTATCGCTATCGGCTTATTCTACGGCCCGGCGTTGTTCTATGGCGAACACACCCATATTTCCATCATGGAATACTGGCGTTGGTGGGTTGTGCATCTTTGGGTAGAAGGCTTCTTTGAAGTATTCTCGGTTGCTGCGCTTTCATTTATTTTTGTAAGCCTAGGACTTGTATCACGTCGTACCGCAACAGTCGCGACTATCACTGAAGCAGCATTATTCCTAATAGGCGGTATTCCGGGTACCTTCCACCATTTGTACTTTGCCGGCGTAACCACTCCAATTATTGCAGTCGGAGCATCATTCTCCGCACTTGAAGTCGTGCCATTGGTCTTACTTGGTCATGAAGCGTGGGAACACTGGGCTATGCAACAAAAAGCACCATGGATGGAACGTCTAAAATGGCCACTTTACTGCTTCGTCGCAGTGGCATTTTGGAATATGCTGGGCGCAGGGGTATTTGGTTTCTTAATCAATCCACCAATCTCCCTTTACTACATACAAGGTTTAAATACTACTGCTGTACACGCCCACGCAGCATTATTTGGAGTATATGGCTTCTTAGCACTCGGTTTTGTTTTCTTAATCGCACGCTATTTACGTCCGGATACACCATTTAACGACAAATTAATGAAATGGGGCTTTTGGTTATTAAATGCCGGTTTAGTATTAATGATCGTTTCAAGCCTGCTACCAATCGGTATTATCCAAGGCTATGCCAGCATCTCAGAAGGTTTGTGGTATGCACGTAGTGAAGAATTTATGCAACAACCGCTCTTTGGTACGCTTCGTTGGATTCGTATCGTAGGTGATGTCATCTTTATCTTCGGTGCGCTAGCATTCTTCTGGCAAATCTTCACAATGATTTTCCTTAAACCGAAAAAACTCGCGTAATCCAATAAAATTCCTATCATAAAGACAAAAAGTGCGATGAAATTTTTTCATCGCACTTTTATTCTTAAATAGATTTCGCCGAATCTTGATTTTTATCAAACTTTCAACCCATTACCGTATGGGTTTTCTTTTCCTTGAAATTTATACTTCGTGCTTTAATTTTTCTCTCAACCTTTAACATGAATGACAATCCTTTCAAAGCCCGTTGGTCGATGCTCGGCAATACGCTCTGTTTAGGCCATTGGGAGATTTCCTACCTTGATTTGCCAATTACCCTGCCGCGCGAGCGTCGCGACCAAGATATGGGCACGGAAAACATCTATAACTTTATCGATCCGGAAGACGAACTATACCGCGAAGGCTTAGGCGAAGACGATTGGATTGTAGAAAATATCGACTGGCTTTCCGATCTGTTTAACGAACACAATATTCCGCTGGAAGAACAAACCCTGCGCGCATTTTATCGTGCAGTCAACAAAGAAGATTGGCGCTGCGGCAGTTGCGGCGGCTGCATTTAAAATTTCGGGGCAAATTATTTTGCCCTTTTAATTTAACTGTAGTCTAATAGCGCAACATTTTTCTGATTCTTGTTTTTCTTCCTATGGACATCGCATTTTTACTTGGCGGCAAAATTATCGAGCTCACGCTTATTGTGTTAATGGGCTACGGTTTGGTAAAAGCCAAACTACTCAAATCTGAAGACAGCAAACCGCTTTCCATTATCGGCCTTTACATCATCAGCCCCGCCGTTATGATTGAAGCCTTCCAAATTGACTACAAGCCGGAAATTCTGCAAGGCTTAATGCTCTCTCTCGGCATGGCCGTATTTCTACACTTCATCTTAATCATCACCGGCGCCTTGCTAAAACGCATACTAAAACTCGACGCCATCGAACACGCCACCGCCATTTATTCCAATGGCGGCAATTTAATTATCCCGATTGTCATGTCATTATTCGGTAAAGAATGGGTGATTTACGCCACCTGTTTTATCGTGGTGCAAACCTTTTTATTTTGGACGCATTTACGCTTAATCATTGTCGGTAAAGGCAATTTAAGTCTGAAAGTAATGTTGAAAAATATTAATTTATGGTCAATTTTTATCGGCGTACTGTTATTTGCTTTGCAAATCAAATTACCGAATTTTATTAACGGCACACTTTCGGCGGTGGGTATTTTTATCGGCCCGAACGCCATGTTGATTGCCGGTATGCTAATCGCCTCGATCCCATTGCGACAACTCATTTCCTCCAAACGAATCTATCTCGTCACCGCGCTCCGCTTGCTGTTGATTCCGATTTTTTTGTTGACAGTTGTGAAACTTTGCGGCTTTGCCGGCTGGTTAGAAAACGGCGAAACCATTGCCCTCATCAGTTTCCTCGCCACCACCAGCCCATCCGCGGCGACCGTCACCCAAATGGCACTGATTTTCGGCAATAACGCGCAAAAAGCCAGTGCAATTTACGGCGTCACCACGCTACTTTGCGTATTTACGATGCCGTTAGTAATTGCCTTGTACCAGTTATGGTGACCTGCCGATTTAGCACCGCATTGAAAAAGCAAAAACAGCAACGAAAAAGGCAACCGATTGGTTGCCTTAAAATTTCTATTTTGTAAAAAATTAAATAAAAATCCTTTGCACTAAAATCATATAGAAAATCGTGCCCGCCGCGATGGACAAGAACATATTTTTTCGCCAAAAGTGTAAAACCAATACCAGCGCACCGGCAAGAAAATCGGGCAACCCGTGATAACCGCTCAATACATCCAGATTCTTATAGCAATACACCACCAGCATACCGAACATCGCCGCCGGCAACACTTTACCAAGATAGCGAATATATTCCGGAATCGGGCGATTCGCCGGAAAGACCCAAAACGGCAACCAACGGGTAAATTGCACCGCAAGGACACAAATTCCGATAGTCACAATCTGTTCGGTCAAGGTCATTTTAGCGCCTCCAATTTCGTTGCTAATTTAGGGCGACGCAAAGTCAAAACAAGCCAAATCCCCAGTAAAGTCGGAATCAAAAAATGTTCTTTGCCGGCCGCCAGTAACGAAATAAAAGCAATAAATAAACCGAGTAACGAACTCTCGTGAGATTGTTCTTTCATCCAATTTTCCGCAAAAATCACTAAAAAAAGCGCGCTCATCGCAAATTCAACGCCTTTTAAATCTACCGGCAAAATATGACCGAATAGATTGCCCATCGCCGCGCCTAACACCCAATAAATATGCAAATAAAGGCTGACAAAAAACATATACCAACCTTTGTCCAAATGCGCCGGAATTTTCGCCATATAGTTAAGAGAAAAGGATTCGTCCACCAGCGAACTAATTAAATAGCCGCGCTTTCTGCCCAACCGAGTGCCGTATTTTTCCAACATGGAAATGGCATAAAAAATCTGCCGCCCGCTCACCATCAGCGTAATCAACAACACACTTAAAGGTGAAAAAGGCGCCACCAAAGCAGCAGCGGCAATAAATTCCACCGAGCCGGCATAAATTAACAACGCCATTAACATCGGATATAAAAAACCAAATCCAAGCGCCTTCATATAAATGCCGTACGCCATACCGAGAAATAAAAATCCGGCGATCATCGGCGCACTGTAAGGAAGCGCAGCTTTGGCTGCCGCACGAACGGGATACCGTTGGGCATATTGTGGAGAAAAATCCATACTACTTCTCTAAATCTAAAACGGATAATCCCGGCAAGGTGGAAAAGCTTTGCGCTTTCACGGTTTGGTAAAAATCTTCCAGATAGGCTAAATTTTCGTCTTCTTTGCGAATCGCCGCATATAAATTGCTCTGCAAGCCATTTTGAGTAATTTTGCGTGCCACCACATAGCCTTTTTCCAAATAAGGCAAAGCCGCCCAATAAGGCACAGTTGCAATACCGCGCCGACTGGCCACCAATTGAATCATCGCAATAGTCAGTTCGGTGGTGCGCCGGGTCGGATTAATGCCTTTGGGTTTTAACACTTGGCGCAACAAATCCAACATATCGTCCGGCACCGGATAAGTCACCCAAGTTTCATTGGCGAAATCCTCAGCTTCCCAAACCTCTTTTGCCGCAAGCTGATGATCCTTTGAACAAATGCCCACCATTTCATAGGAAAAAAGCGGTTTAAAAATCACCTCATCATTCGCTTCTAATTCCGACACAATCGCCCAATCAGCACGGTGAGAAAGTAGCAAAGCAACGGGATCCGTATGAAAACCGGACACAATATCCAATTCCACCAGCCCCCAATGTTGGCGAAACTCATCCATCGCCGGCATCAGCCAGTCAAAACAAGTGTGACATTCCACCGCAATGCGCAGTTGCCCCGCATCGCCATGCTTCACACGGGCTAAATCGCGTTCCGCATCGATCACTTTCGGCATCACCTCATTAGCAAGACGAATTAAACGCTCGCCGGCTGCGGTAAAACGTAGCGGATTACTTTTGCGTTCAAATAATGGCAAACCAAATTGCTCTTCAATCAATTTAATTTGATGAGAAAGCGCGGATTGGGTGAGATAAACCCGTTTTGCCGCTAAAGACACGCTACCCGTTTCTTTCAAAGCCAGCAGCGTTTTAAGGTGTCGAAATTCAAGAAAAGTCGGTTTCATTAAAAATATTCATCTTCATAGCAAATTTATGTAATGCGCATCATACAATAATTTAAAATCAGAGAAAATAAAGCATCGCGACAAAACCATATTCACTCCACAAAAAAATGCCAAGGCACTCACCTTGGCATTTTAGCGGAAAAATTTCGTCGAAAACCGACAGTCATGCTATTCAAAAGAATCTTTCAAACGCTCATCGGCGCGGCGCGATTCGCTTTTATGTTGTAATTTATTGAGCTGACGCTCTAATTTTTCTTCAACTTCATTAATCGCTTTGTACATATCTTCCGCGGTCGCCGTCGCAAGCAAATTGCCAAGCGGCGTGCCGATAGAAGCTTCCACGGTAAAACCATTCGGCACTTTATTCAGCACAAAATGTGGATTAATTAATTGTGTGTGCCATTTTTCCAATTTCGCCAAACGACCTTCCACATGTTCACGAATTGCAGGGGTGATTTCCATTTGTTTGCTGGTGATATTTAATGTCATAGCATTTACCTCTTCGCGTTGTTAGAACCTTTCGGTTCGGTTTGATTTAGTATCAAAATAGCTTCGTAAAGAAGGGTTTTCAAGTCATTTCTATGAAAAAAAAGAAGTAATGTTTAAAAATATGATCTAGCTCTAATTTCTCAAAGCCGCCATTTCTTTTTAGCGAAAAGTTTCCCACGACGAGCAAGCCAAAAAACGCTCAATACAAAATCAACCTTACTATCTTTTCGCACCTATTTTAGCGACCAACATCGCCCCCAATGCGGTGCCCATTAAACACTTCGCGCTCTTCCTTTCCTTTTTTCTCTCACAAAAAAAACCGCAGGCTTTCACCTGCGGTTTTCGTTGTATTTAACGCGTTAATTTATCGCATTACCATTGATAGCCCACGCTTGCGGCCGCGCCGGTATCGCCTTGAGTATTCGTATTCACAGAGAATTTAATACCCACTTTACCGTTGTCGGACAAGCGAGAGTAACCCACCGCAACTGCGTTTTGGCCGCGATAAGTCGCTGCCCCCGCAGAAACCATGGATTTACCCGGCTGAGTAGCTTGATACAAGCCGCTCGCCGCCATCGCTCCGGCAATACCTGCACGTGCGTTCTTATCAACTTTATTCAAATCACGAGCAAGTTGATTTACACGATTCGATAAGCCCGGAGTTGCTCCGGAATTGC
>ERZ773100.450-NODE-450-length-21026-cov-7.518049_pt1 | contig 21026 bp, 16 predicted proteins | sample MGYA00511119_ERZ773100 | MGnify/ENA primary metagenome ERZ773100 (study PRJEB29015, sample SAMEA2738000) | human oral metagenome | biome: human oral; feature: human-associated habitat; material: dental | place: China | collected 2111 ...
AGCGAATAGATAATTACTTTTGGCTCAACCAGCGAGATACGCCAGAGGTATTGTCTTACTTAGAGGCTGAAAACAAATATTTTACACATAAGACAAAACACACAGAGGCTTTTCAAAAAGCACTTTTTGAGGAGATGAAAAGCCGTATCAAGCAGGATGACGAATCGGTGCCTTATAAGTACAATGGGTATTGGTACTTTTCTCGTTTTCAAGAGGGGAAGGAATACCCCATTTATCTTAGACGTGCTGATCAGCCCAATGCACAGGAAGAAGTACTCTTTGAGGTGAATGAAATGGCCGTAGGGCATAAGTTCTACCAGTTTGCCGAATTCTCCATAAGCCCTGATAACAAGTGGGCATCTTTCTCGGTGGATACGCGAGGGCGACGTATGTACTCTCTCTTTATCAAAAATTTAGAGACAGGAGAGGTGCTTCCTATAGAAATAAAAAATACCGATGGAGGTAGCTGTTGGGCGAGTGATAATCAGACTATCTTTTATACTAAGATAGATACGCAGACACTTCGTTCGCATAAAGTCTATCGCCACCAGCTGGGACAGTCTCCCAAGCAGGATGTATTGGTCTTTCATGAGAAAGATGAGACTTTTAATACGGGTATATTCAAGTCCAAATCAGAACAATTCCTTATTATTCAGTCCGATAGTACCCTCTCTTCCGAGAGTTGGTTCTTGGATTCGGCCACCCCTATGGCCGATTTTAAGTGCTTTCAGCCACGTGAGCGGGGTTTGGAGTATGATATAGCCCACTATGGGGACTACTTCTATATACTGAATAATGCCGATGGGGCAACCAATTTCAAATTGGACAAAACTCCTATAGGACAGACCGAAAAAAGCTACTGGCAACCTGTACTTGCCCACCAAGAAGAGATCCGATTGGAGGAGATAGATATATTCAAGGAATATCTGGTGGTTACTCAGCGTTACAATGGTCTTTCCCAGATTCGTATCATACGTTGGGATGGTACTGTGGAGCATTATTTACCTTTTGACAATGAGACCTATATGGCTTCCACAGGGCTAAACTTAGATTTTGATACCGAAATACTTCGCTATACCTACAATTCTATGACGACACCTTATTCGGTGATTGACTATAATATGCGTACAGGAGCAAAAGAGGTGAAGAAGCAGCAACAGGTACTGGGAGGAAAGTTCAGTGAGAAGAATTACGAGTCTCGAAGGCTTTGGGCTACCGCAGCCGATGGTACTCAAATTCCTATTTCTATAGTCTATCGCAAGGGAATAAAGTGTGATGGCTCCAATCCTTTACTCCTTTATGGCTATGGGGCTTATGGAATTACTATAGAACCTTCATTCTCTACGACAAGGCTCAGTTTGCTCGATAGAGGCTTTATCTTTGCCATTGCGCATATACGTGGGGGAGAGTATTTAGGGCGCCCTTGGTATGAGGCAGGCAAATTACTGCATAAGAAAAATACCTTTACCGACTTTGTGGATTGTGCTAAGTACTTGATAGCGAATCAGTATACCTCACCAGCACATCTCTATGCCATGGGCGGCTCAGCAGGGGGCTTACTCATGGGAGCAGTGATTAATCAAGCACCTAAACTCTTTCATGGAGTGGTAGCCAATGTACCTTTCGTAGATGTGGTAACCACCATGTTGGACGACTCTATTCCACTTACCACAGGGGAATATGACGAATGGGGCAATCCACACGACAAGCAGTACTATGATTATATGAAGAGCTATTCGCCTTATGATAATGTATGCGCTCAGGCCTATCCTAATCTGTTGGTACTCACAGGCTATCATGATTCCCAAGTACAGTATTGGGAGCCAGCCAAGTGGGTAGCTAAGCTAAGAGAACTCAAGACCGATGATAATTTATTACTCTTCTATACCGACATGAGTTCAGGACATAGTGGGGCATCAGGTCGGTATGAGTCTCTCAAGGAGATGGCACGCGAATATGCCTTCCTTTTAGACTTGGAAAACATACATCAATAACGTTTAGAAAATCCTCTTTTCATAGGGGATTTTTTTATTTTTACATAAGAGAATGGAAAGGGAAAAGCAAATTAGCTAATTATATAGAATATATCTATTAAAAGTATTAAAATAAAGACAAAAAAGAATTTTTATGGGAATAATATCGTATTTTTGTGGCAGAAAACCAATAACTTTAGAATCATGAAAGGACTATATATATGGCTGCTTGTTTTCTTTCCTACATTCATATTTGCTCAAAAGGAAAACGAGCTTTCTGCTAAGGAACAAGCCAAAAAGGAGAAAATGGAAAAGCAATCGCAAGTATTTGCTTATGAGGGATATAAAGCAGGCAAAGCAAATAAACTCCCTGAATCTGAAATGGATTACCGCAAGGCAATTTCCAAGAATCCTGAGAACACAGCTGCCCAATACAATATGGGCGATGTACTCTATTCCCAAAAGGCTTATGGGGAGGCGGCCAATCATTTTAGAGAGACCGCTATAAATAAGAAAGCAACTAAGGAAGAAAAACATAGGGCTTTGCATAACTTAGGCAACATAGCTATGGAAAAAGAAGAATATGATCAGGCGGTACAGTTCTATAAGGAGGCTCTGCGTAATAACCCTGCCGATGATGAGACACGCTATAACCTTGCTGTAGCCAAAGATAAACTATCCAAACAAAAACCTAAAGATAACAAGAACCAACAAAATAAGGATAACAAAGACCAACAAAACAAAGACAACAAAAATCAACAAAACAAGGATAACAAAGACAATCAAGACAACAAAAATCAACAAAACAAAGATAACAAAGACAATCAAGATAACAAAAATCAACAAAACAAAGATAATAAAGACAACAAGGATCAACAAAACAAAAATAATAAGGATAATAAAGATCAAAACAACAATAATCAAAACAACAACAATAACCAAAATAAGGATAACAAAGACAACAAGAACAACCAAGATAACAAAAATAACAATAACGGACAAGGACAGCCTGAAAGACAGCCTTCACAACCACAAGATAGGGATAACCAACAGAATAATGAAAGTAACGGAGGCAATCCAGAAGGAAGACAACAGGGAGAACTCTCTCCTGAGCAAATCAATCGTATTCTCAATGCCATAAGCAACGAAGAAAAGAAAACACAAGAAAAAATAAATGCTAAAAAAATAAAAGGCAAAGCCACTCGTACCGACAAGAAAGATTGGTAGAGAGGGGTGCAATAACCTATTTGTTTGATCAAAGCGAAGTCTATGCGTAATTTTTTATTTCATATATTACTTTTTCTAACCACTATATCATTAGCACAGGAGGTTTCCTTTAAGGCTCAACCTTCTCGCACTTCCTTGGGCGAAAACGAACATCTTAGGGTGGATTTCACCATGAATAAGGAAGGGGACAACTTTGTACCTCCTTCTTTTGAGAACTTTGAGGTTACAGGGCCTACCCAATCCATCTCTCACTCTTGGATCAATGGAAACCGTAGTTTTTCAAAGACTTACACCTATATGCTCCAGCCTAAGCGTAAAGGAAAACTCACCATAGGGGTAGCTTCTATCATCATTGATGGGAAGGAGTATAAGACCAAGCCCATTGCGATAGAGGTAACCGATCCTGTTTCCAATCCACGTAATACACAGACCAACCCGCCACCTTCTAATCCTTTCGGGGGCTTTCCCTTTGGCTTTGATCCTTTTGGTAGCGAAGATGAACAACCTACTCAGGTGATAGAACCTACCAAGGACGAACTCTTTATAGTCGCAGAAGTATCTGAAAAACAAGTGTATGTGAATCAGCCTATTGCTATTACCTATAAGCTTTATATTGATGCTCGCTTCGGTATAGCAGGATTGGAGAATATACAAGAGCCTCGTTATGCCAACTTCTGGAGCCAGCAGCTCTTAGATAAGATTCAGGTAACTGAGGTGATGCATAATGGTCACCCTTTCCGTTGTGTCACTCTCAAGCAGGTGCTATTGTACCCCCAGCAGGCAGGCGAACAGGTGATTAGTCCCCTCTCTTCTACTTTTGTTCTACAATTGCCCTCCAACCAAGTGGATTTCTTCGGAAACCGCTCTTATGTAACCCGTACCCGTAACCTACAGACGGCCACAACGAAGATTAATGTACTCCCCTTACCCGAAGAGGGCAAGCCTGCCAACTTCTCTGGGGCGGTGGGTAACTTCTCCTTGTCTATGAATTTCCCAACGCGCTCTCTTAATGCTGGAGAAACGACAGTGGGCGAAGTGGTGATCTCAGGAAAAGGGAACTTTAAGCTATTTGATATTCCTAAACTATCTTTTCCACCTGCCTTGGAGGTGTATGCACCTAAGGAAAAGGAAAACTTGACCAATAGTACCACAGGTATCAGTGGAGATATTGTCCATAGCTATACCATTGTACCTCAGTATAAGGGTAAGTTTCCTATCCCGCCCCTGAGCTTCACTTTCTTTAACCCTGATACCCAAAAGTATGAGACTCTTACCTCAGAGAATATTACCATAGAGGTACTCAACGGACAAGAATACAAGCCTATCCATGAGCAAGAACAGGGGGCAACTACCCACGAGCAAGGCCAATTCCAGCCCCTTAAGGAGGCTTCCGAGTTGCTACCGCTGGACAAGACTATGTTCTTCGCTTCTACAGCTTTCTATCTCTTATGGTTGTTGCCCTTGCTGCTGATTCCTTTGGTACTTGTCGGTTGGTATATCTACCAAAAGAGAAACGATGATACCCAAGAGAACAGAAGCCGTAGAACCAGTCGTTTGGCTAAGAAATATCTCTCTGCTGCCAAAAAGAACCTTACCAATAAGGAGGCTTTCTATGAGGCTTTAGAGCGTGGCTTACATACCTATCTCAAGGCCAAACTCTATATTGAAACAAGCGAACTGAGCAAGGATAAGATTCAGCAACTTCTCACCGATAAGGGAGTGGCAGCCGAACCTCTTAGGGACTTTATCCAATTGCTCTCCAACTGTGAAATGGCGCGCTATGCTCCTTATACACAGACCGATATCAATAATGATTACCAACAGGCAGCCACCATCATTGCCTTACTTGACAAACAATTGTAATACTATGAAAAATGAAAACACTACCCAAAATCCCTATCCGAAACAGAGACCTCAGTTGGCTCTCTTTTAACGAACGTGTCCTACAGGAAGCCAGCGACCCAAGGAATCCCTTGGTAGAGCGTATGCGTTTTGTAGGTATTTTCTCTAACAACTTAGATGAGTTCTTCCGAGTGCGCTATGCTATTGCAAGGCGTGATTTTAGGCTTCTTAAAGATGAAGCTATGATTGCTCAAGCCCATTCGCTACTGGAACAGATCAATAGCCAAGTGGTACTCCTCCAGCAAAAGAGTCTTGCTATCTTAGAGCAGATTAAGCAGGAACTCAAGGAGGAGGATATCTATATTATCAACGAAACAGAGATTCTTCCAGAGCATGTGGAGTATGTAAGGGATTATTTTATCAATACCATAAGCCCAGCCCTTTTTACCATTATCCTCAATGAGGTGGAGGCACTCCCTAACCTCAAGGACGATGTGGCTTATTTGGCTGTGCGTATGCTACTCTCTTCCAAAAGTGGAAAAAAACACAAGCTCCAGTATGCACTTATAGAACTCCCCAAGACCTTGGATCGTTTTATCGTATTGCCTAAGGTGGGCAATGCCGATTATATCATTCTTTTGGACGATGTGATTCGTTTCTGCCTTAGCTCTCATTTCTATATTTTTCCTTGTGAGGAGCTCTCCGCTTATATGATTAAGATTACGCGCAATGCAGAATTGGACTTGGATACCGACCTCAATAAGAGTTTTATAGAGAAGATCTCCACCAGTGTGGAAGGGCGTAAGCGTGCCGAACCTGTACGGTTTATCTATGACAAACTCATTGATGAGGAGATGTTACGTTTCCTAAAGGAGAAAATGGGCATACAATCCACCGATAGTGTCATCGCAGGAGGGCGCTATCACAATAGGCGTGATTATATGAATTTTCCTCACTGTGAGCGTAAGGAACTGATGTATAAGCCGTTCCATTCTTGCCCTATCAAAGGCCTCAAGATGGAAGAGAGTTTGTTCGCCCAGATCGCCCAGCGGGATTTCTTGCAATATACACCTTATCATAGCTTTTCTTATCTGATACGTTTCTTAAGAGAAGCCGCCCTTGATCCTAAAGTTAAGAGTATAAAGGTTACAATCTACCGTTTGGCCAAACAGTCACAGGTGATTAACTCTCTGATCAATGCGGTGAAAAATGGCAAGAAAGTTACTGTCCAAATTGAGCTGCAAGCACGCTTTGATGAGACGGCCAATATCCACTATGCAGAGCAATTACAAAGGGAGGGAGTCAATACAATCTTTGGAGTACGAGGCCTTAAAGTGCATAGCAAAATAGGTGTTATAGAGAGGGAAGAGGGAGATGAGATACACCGTTATGGTTTTATCAGTACGGGCAACTTCAATGAATCGTCTGCAAAGATATATACCGATTATACACTATTTACGGCGCATCAAGGGATATTGGACGAGGTCAATCAGGTGTTTAAGTTCTTTGATACGCCTTTCCAACAATTCCAGTATGAGCATCTTTTGGTCTCTCCTTATACGACCAAAACCACTTTTCTATCGCTTATTGATAGAGAAATAGCCTTGGCCAAAGCAGGCAAAGAGGCTTTCCTAAAGCTCAAAATGAATGGACTGACCAATGAGCAGATGATAGGGAAGTTATATGAGGCTAGCCAAGCAGGGGTCAAAATTCAGATGATTGTACGTGGGGTATGTGGTTTATTACCTCAAGTCAAGGGGCTTAGCGAGCATATAGAGGTAATTAGTATAGTGGATCGCTTCTTGGAGCATTCCCGTTTGTATATCTTTGGCAATGATGGCCAGCCAATTTATTATATGTCCTCAGCCGACTGGATGTCTCGCAACCTCAACAATAGGGTAGAGGTCTCTTGCCCTGTCTATCAGGAAGATATAAAGCAACAGCTCTGGGATACATTCCACTTGGCTTGGAATGACCACGTAAAAGCACGTATCATTGACAAAGACCAACAGAATGTTTACCGCTCTCAGCAGCAAGGTATCTCTTCTCAGGAAGCTATTTATAATTATTATAACGATGATAAATAACAACAGATGACCAATGACAAATATTATACGTCATTGGTCATTAATTTATTAGTTATAAAAAAATAAAGACTATTCTTTTTAATGAATAGTCTTTATTAATAGTAATTTTAAATATTTCACTATGAGCAAATGATTTTTTAAGCTACTAATGAATTTACGTGTTTCATTAAGCTGCTTTTAAGATTACCCGCTTTGTTTTTGTGGATAATATTTCTTTTTGCTAACTTATCAATCATAGAAACTACATTAGGCAATAGTTCTTTAGCTACAGCTACATCAGTAGTAGTACGCAATTTTTTGATAGCGTTACGAGTAGTTTTATGTTGATAGCGATTTCTAAGGCGAGCAGCCTCATTTCTTCTAATTCTTTTGATTGCTGACTTATGGTTTGCCATATTCTTATCTCAATTAAAGTGGTATTGTATAAAATTACTAAAACTTATGTAGTCCGTAGGGGAATCGAACCCCTGTTACAAGGATGAAAACCTTGCGTCCTAACCCCTAGACGAACGGACCATGCAAATGAAAAACATTAGTTAGTAGTCCGTAGGGGAATCGAACCCCTGTTACAAGGATGAAAACCTTGCGTCCTAACCCCTAGACGAACGGACCATTGAGTTTGTATTATGTTTCTCAATTGCGAGTGCAAAGGTACAACTTTTTTTTGAACCTGCAAGTCTTTTGATGAAATTTTTTTTCGTTTTTTGAAATTTATTTATTTCCGATTGATAATCAGTGATTTACAAAATACGTTTTTTGCTAATTACTAAAACTGGAAATAAATAAAAGGCTGTGGCCCTGCCGTAGCTGTGGCATATACCAACCAGAAGACGGCAGCTACAATAATTGCTTTCCCTATAAGAGGGATTTTTTGGAAAAATAGCTTGAGAGCTTCATTCCACTTATGTGGGAAAAAGTGCCAAATAAAGCCTATAACCAATAGAATCATAACATTCTGGTAGCCTTCTACTATTACCCACCATTGGTGAGGATCATAACTAAGGTGGCCTATATTTCCTATAAGGGTCATTGCTGAAGAAAAATCCTTTGAACGAAAGAAAATCCAACAAAAAGCCACAAAGTGGAAAGTAACTACAACAGAGATGAGGGCAACAATACCATTGAGGAAAGAACGCTTAGCAGGGGCTTTGTCTGGGAAAATCTCTTTGAAAGACTTGTGGAAGGACAATGCCAAACCATGCAGAGCTCCCCATATGATAAAACGAAGATTGGCTCCATGCCAAAGACCTCCCAATAGCATAGTTGTCAGTTGGTTGAAATGACTTCTGAGTGCTTTTGCCTTGTCTGGAGATAGTAGTATGGATACCTCAAAGAGGATAATCACTCCGAAGGTGATAAATAGGGGGACAAGACTTTCGCTTCCTTGCACAAATGCCCAAGATAGGGTTGCAGCAAAAAATAGAGTAGGGAAAAAATAGCCCCAAAAAGATCCTTTGCGATTACCTCCTAAGGGGATATATAGGTAGTCTTTTAGCCAAGAGGACAGTGATATATGCCAGCGACGCCAGAACTCGGTGATGTTTCTTGACTGATAGGGGGTACGGAAGTTCTCAGGTAACGTGAATCCCATAAGCAGTGCCAGTCCTATGGCTATATCGGAATACCCTGAGAAGTCACAATATATTTGCAAGGCATAGCCATATACAGCCAAAAGATTTTCAAAAGAGGTATAGCTGTTAGGGGCATCAAAGACTCTATCTACAAAATTGATAGAAATGTAATCTGAGATAACAGCTTTCTTGAGCAATCCGCCTATAATGAGGAATAAGGCCTGAGCGGTTTCCTCTTTTGTGAGGCTGACTTTCTTATATATCTGTGGGATAAAGTCTTTTGCTCGTACAATAGGCCCTGCTACCAGCTGGGGGAAGAAGCTCACAAAGAAGGTGAAATCCAAAAACGACTTGGCAGGGGTGATCTCCCGCCTATAGATGTCTATAGTGTAGCTCATTGTCTGAAAAGTATAGAAGGAGATACCTATAGGCAAGATGATATCTTGAAGAGCAAAATGACTATGGAAGAGTTGGTTAAGGCTATCTATTAGGAAGTTAGTGTACTTGTAATATCCTAAAATACCCAAATTAATAACACAGCTTAGTGCTAAAAAGAAGTGTTGTAAGCGCTTGCTACCCCAGTTTTCATGGATTTGTTGGGCGAGAAAGTAGTTGATTCCCGAGGAGATCAGCAGTAGTACAAAGTAATTCCCTCCTGCTTTATAATAAAAGAAGAGGGAAAATAGCACTACATATACCGTACGGAAGTAGGTATGCTTGTGAGTGAGAATATATACAAGGTAAAAAACAAGAAAAAGTCCTAAGAAAAGACTACTGTTAAAGAGTAAAGGCGCCTCAGCATTGTAGGCAAACCAACTCTTGAGCTGTTCCACACTACAGTGGTCAGTAAGCCACTGCTGCCAATCGTTTATTTTCAAAAGAATAGATTATTTTTGCTGATTTTTATATTGTAAATAGTTGCTCATAAGAGCGTTATAGAGCCTACCTCCTTGTTCTTCATAACCTGAATGGGTATAGTGTACTCTATCATGAGCTATAAGATTTTCAGCTATGAGCTTGGACATACCCTCACTACCGCCCAGTACATTGTACATGTCAAAGACACCATAGTTTTTCTTTACTGAATTGTCTATAAGCACATGGGTATATTGCTCGCAATAGGGGTTGGGGAGTTTCTTCTTGAATAAGGAAGGAGGGGGAGAAGTCAGCAATATAGGACAATTGCCATAGTGCTCACGAATCTGTGCAATGAAATTCTCCACTTGTTTGTCATAGTTCTCCGCCGATAGCTTCCCAAAAGCCTCATTGGTACCTAAGGAAACGATGATAAGGTCGGGCTGTAGGGCTTGTATCTGGTCAAAGAAGAGGTTACACTTGTTATAGTCCGAAAAGCGTGCTCCATTGACTCCAATAGCATGGTATATGATTCCACTTTGATCATTTTCAAGTACAATGCCATTGAGGGCAAAGTTAGAACGCTCACTATTGGGTGTGAGATAGATCCGATCCAGTCCGTTTAGGTTGTTATAGGTATAGCCTAAAGGAGAGATATTATCACTGGACAGAGGTTCAAAATTATTTATAGCTACAGAACTTCCTACAGAAGCAGCTGTAGATATTACACGCTCCTCGGTAGGGATTTTTAGCGTTGCTCCCTCACGTATGATGTTGCCTTTGAGGTTATTAGCCTGTTGTATTTTGTGCTCTGTAGTTTTGTATTTCTTGGATAGGGCGTAGAGTGTCTCGCCCTTCTCTACTTTGTGAAAAAGTGTCTTATAGGTAGTTTGCCTAATAGAAGGAGCGGGTTTGAGAGAAACACCTGTCTTGCTGGTGGCTAAATCAAATAGGTGCTGATTGTTGGGGGTGAGTATACGTAGGGTATTGAACGAATAATCTTTGTTCTTTATATTGAGTTCTATCACGAAGTTTTTATTGTTTGTCAGTAAGGAATACCCTGCAATACCGATAGCTCCTGTGTTCTCTCGGCTGGTATTCTTTTGACTATCCCAAGTGATATTGGAGGAAAAGCGCACATAGCGTTCCCCATTGGTGTGTATCAGCGAATAAGGAAAGACAAAGCCCAAACCTGCATTGCCAAATTGGGATTGGAAACGCTGGCGTATTTGGCTGGTCATTGCATCGCCTTGTATATGAGAGTCTCCTATATGAACGATGTTGAGTTTTCTATCCTTTAGGGTGTCCAAGGCTTTGAGTTTTTCAAAGAAAGGAGTCAAGGCCTTAGCATTGTAGAGATGCTCATACACCATAGGAATCTCTCCCTCTGCATTAGATGAAACTTCCCCTCCTGGAGGAGGAAAAGGTACATGTTTCATTTTAGCATAGAGTAACATAGAGGTAATCAAAGCCATAGATAAGGCAGCAAACCTTAGTACAGATGTCTTTTTTTTCATTGTTTAGTGTTGTTTGTTGTAGTCAAATAAAATAGAGCCACAAAAATTGTGCAAATATATTAGTTGTTATTAATTATTTAGTAACAAATAACATTTTTTATAATCATTAGTCACTTGTCATTAGTCATTATCTTCGTGTATTTCTTTATCACTTCCTTATCAAAGAAAGGTTCTTCCTCTATACGGCCTAAGATGGGCACTTTAGAGTAAGTAGTAATCCAAGACTCAGTTGCAGGGTTCTCTTCTCCGCTAAAGACAATCCCATAGATAGAGAGTCCTCGGTGTTGTAAGGCCTCTATGGAAAGCATGGTATGATTGATACTTCCTAAGTAGTGGCGAGAAACTAAGATCACTCTATCGGTAGGAAGGATCAGATCCATCATGATATCATGGTCGTTCAACGGAACGAAAAGCCCACCTGCGGCCTCTATCACCAAGGGACGATTAGTTACAGGGCGTATAATGTTGTCCTTTTTTATAGTAACACCCTCCATTTGTGCTGACAGATGCGGACTGGCAGGGTACTCAAAAGCATAGCTGGAAGGGAAAAAATGAGTTTGCGAATTAGAAATCAGCGATTGTACCTTCATGGTATCTGAAGCATGCTTATCTCCCGATTGTATAGGTTTCCAATAATCAGCTTCAAGTGCCTCCACTACTATAGCCGAGGTGATGGTCTTGCCTACTTCAGTAGAGATACCTGTAATAAAATAGGTGTGATTCATGGTCGTTTTTTGAGTCATTTTTCTCCGCCACAAAATTACAAAAAATATCTTTTTAATACCACCAAATTATTTAAAAAAATTAATGCTATAATTTGTCTATCGTCAAAGTAACATTGATAAATAATTTTTTGGTATGTTGAAAATAATTTATACCTTTGTCCAAACAAATAGAATAATACAATGCCAGTTACACTAATCAAACCTAAGAAAGCCCCCAAAAAGGCTGTAGATACTGCTTCTAAGTCAAATGAAGTAGTACCAAAAGAACCCATCTCTAAAAAAACAAAAGAATTAGAGGACTTTGAACAGCTAATTACTCAATGTCAAAAAATAGGATCAGAACTTTATGACAAAGGACTGATAAAGCCTTGTGATCCAATTCGTTGATTATGGAAAAGATAATTTGTGATACTAATATTATTAGTAGATATTTGATAGGAAAACATATAGAGATTAATGAGACTATTAAGAAAATAGGACTTGAGAATATATACATAACTCCCATTATCCGTATAGAGTTGCTGAATTGGATTTCTCTTTATCAAGGTATAGGAAAAGTAGAAAGGGACATCTATAAAAAAACAATTAAGAGATTTCCATTAATACATCTCAATGAAGAGATTTCTCACTTAGCTATTGAACTTTCTGATAAGAAAACTCATTCAAAACCAGGAGATACACTTATTGGAGCGACAGCTCTTTATCATAAAATCAAGATTTATACATATAACCAAAAAGATTTTGAGTTGATAGGTGTACCTTTATACAAACAATCATGACCGACAAATGTTATTTGCTTAGTGGCTTAGGTGCCGATGGCTCTGTATTCCAATATCTTGATTTTGAGGGTGTAGAGGTAGAATATATGGAGTGGTTGTCTCCTTTGCCTAAGGAAACACTCCCTGCCTATGCCAGAAGAATGGCGCAGAAAATAACAACCCCTCACCCTATCTTGGTAGGATTGTCATTTGGAGGAATGGTAGCTATGGAGATAGCCAAACTAATCCCAGTTAAGAAAATCATTCTGATTTCCTCGGCTAAAGAACGAAAGGAACTCCCTTGCTTCTATCGCTTTTCAGCAAAGTTGAAACTACAGAAGATACTCCCTTATACACTTATCAAACGTACTAACGCTTTTACATATTGGCTTTTTGGAGTAACTTCCGCTCATGAGAAAGCACTTTTGAAAGAGATATTTAGAAAAACACCTACAACCTTTCTCAAATGGGCGATAAATGCGATTCTAACATGGCAAAATACGGAGATTTCTGCTCATATACTCCATATTCATGGCGACAAAGATCGTATTCTCCCGTATAGAAATGTAAAAAATGCCTATTGTATAGTAGGTGGTGGCCACTCTATGATTGTCAATAGAGCCCATGAAATAACCCCTTTAATCAATAAATTCTTAAATAATGCAAATGATTAAAGACAAATAACTATCCATCGGTCATTAATCATTAGTCATTAATCATTAATAAAATGCTTTCTCTTCAACTACAAACCCTCCCTGATAGTCCTGGAGTGTATCAATTCTTTGATAGCTCTGATACAATTATTTATGTAGGTAAGGCAAAGAACCTTAAAAAAAGGGTCTCTTCCTACTTCAACAAGGAGCATGACTCCCCTAAAACACGGGTATTGGTCAGTAAGATTGTCCGTATAGAACATATAGTGGTAGCTACTGAGAATGATGCCTTGCTACTGGAGAATAACCTGATAAAGAAGTACCAACCGCGCTATAATATCCTACTTAAGGACGGAAAGAGTTATCCGTGGATTTGTATCTCCAACGAGCGCTTTCCTCGGGTGTTCTTTACCCGAAAAGTACAGAAGGACGGAAGTACTTACTTCGGCCCTTATACCAATATCAGGGTGGTACGTACGCTCTTAGACCTTATCAAGGATCTCTATCCCTTGCGCAATTGTAGGTTAGACCTTTCTCAGGAGAATATAGATAAAGGAAAGTACAAAGTGTGCCTCGAATACCATATCAAGAACTGCAAAGGGCCTTGTGAGGGTTTGCAGAGTGAGGAGGAATATAATCACAATATACAGCAAATCAAAGAGATACTCAAAGGAAACCTAAAGGAGGTCATCGCCTATTTCAAAAAGGAGATGGGTGAACATGCGGCTGCTTTGCGTTTTGAGGAGGCACAAGAGATCAAGCTCAAGTTGGAGAGCTTAGAGAACTATCAGGCTAAATCTACCATTGTAAGCGCCAAAATCCATAATGTAGATGTGTTTTCTATTGTTTCAGACGAGGAATATGCGTATATCAACTTCCTACAGGTGGCTCATGGGGCGATTGTACGGGGACATACCTTGGAGGTGAAGAAAAAATTGGAGGAAACCGACCAAGAACTACTCGAATTGGGTATAGTGGAACTCAGGGAACGCTTCAAATCCAATTCTAAAGAGTTGATTGTGCCTTTCCCTCTGAGTATGGAGTTCTCTGAGCAACTTACAGTGCCCAAAGCAGGGGAGAAGTTACAGCTTCTGCAACTCTCCGAGCGCAATGCACAGGCATATCGCCAAGAGAAATTCAAGCAGGTGAAAATCACAGATCCAGAACGACATACCAACCGCCTACTGACCCAAATGCAGCGTGATTTGCATCTTTCAGAGCCTCCTGCTCACATAGAGTGTTTTGATAACTCCAACATTCAGGGTACCAATCCTGTGGCAGCTTGTGTGGTGTTCAAAAATGCTAAGCCCAGCAAAAAGGATTACCGCCATTTCAATATAAAAACAGTGGAAGGCCCTAATGACTTTGCCTCTATGGAGGAGGTGGTCTATCGTCGTTATCGTCGCCTCTTGGACGAGGAGGAACCACTACCTCAACTCATTGTCATAGATGGAGGAAAAGGCCAATTAGGGGCTGCTCTCAAGTCTTTGGAACTCTTAGGATTACGTGGAAAAATAGCTATAGTGGGCATAGCCAAGCGTTTGGAAGAAATCTTCTACCCTGGCGACTCTATTCCTTTGTATTTGGATAAGAAATCGGAAACGCTCAAGGTGATCCAGCACCTGCGCAATGAGGCTCACCGTTTCGGAATTACTTTCCACAGACAGAAGCGTAGCGCCAGTGCCATTCATTCAGAGTTGGAGCAGATCTCTGGCGTTGGTAAGCAAACTCAAGAGACCCTACTCAAGCAATTCAAATCGGTAAAGCGCCTCAAAGAGGCTTCCAAAGAGGAAATTATCGCCGCTATAGGCCAGTCAAGAGCCCAAAAGGTTTGGGATTATTTCCATCCTTAATTTATTTCTTGTGTAGATCATACAACAAAGCTAATCCTTTGATGGTATGGTACTTATCATCTACTTGGATCTTCTTTGTGAGTTTGCTGAAGACATGTCCTACCCCTCCGGTGGAGATGACCAAGAAGTCGCTCTGGTAGGTCTGCTTGATACGTTCTATAAGTCCCTCTACCATAGCGGTATAGCCATAGATGATTCCACTCTGCATACAGGTCTCAGTATCCATACCTAAGACTGATTTGGGTTCATTAAGCTCTATATAAGGGAGTTGGGCGGTGTTATTGACCAACGATTGTAGGGAGGTTACCACTCCTGGGGCAATGATAACGCCCAGCATCTCACCCGTTTCTGCCACACCTGTAAGGGTTAGGGCGGTACCAAAGTCTATAATGATTTTCTTTTGTCCTGGGTATAGGTAATGTGCCGCTACCGCATTAGCATATAGGTCGGTACCCATTTGATTGGAATGGTGAGTAACCTCACTGGGGGTATCGCGATTGACGATAAAGGGCTTTATAGAGAAAGTCTTTTGGAGCATCTTGGCGATAATTTGTGTCTGTTGCGGTACGACTGAACCTACCACAATCTTACTGATTTTTCCAAAAGCATTTTTATATTGTTCCTTATAGGTCTGGAAACTTATATAGAACTCTCCAGCAGTACGATAAGGCTTGGTGGCAATTGTCCAAGACAGATGTATCTCTTGGCCATCTACCACTGCAAAACGGATATTGGAGTTGCCAATATTAACGGCTAATAGCATAATTAGTTTAGTAAGTTAAAGATTATCAGAGGCATACCACTCGGCATAGGAGCTTTCAGTTTCCTGTAAGCGAAGACTATGTAGGGCAATATGTGCGGGTAGGTGTTTCTGTAGGCGCTGGGCAAAATCTACAATAAGCATCTCACTGGTGGGCTGGTAGGGCAGTAGTACTACTCTGTGTCCCTCCGCTTGGAGCTTCTCAGCCAAGGCTTTGTGAGGACTATTTCCATTGAAGAAAATGGTGTGGTCGGCTTCTTTGACTATATATTCATTGACAATTTCTTTGATGTCTCCAAAGTCTATCACCATACCGTTTTTTACATGCGAGGCATCTTCTATAGGATTCCCGATGACAGTAACCCATAGCTTATAGCTATGCCCATGTATATTCTTGCACTTGCCGTCATACCCATAGAGGGCATGGCCAGCTTCAAATTCAAACTTCTTTGTGATACGGATCTTCGTCATACATTATCCTATTTTATGGGTTCTTTTATAGGCATTTAGAGTGTTTTTCATCAGCATCGCAATGGTCATTGGCCCTACACCTCCTGGTACAGGAGTGATGTAGCTGGCTTTGTGCTTTACTTGCTCAAAATCCACATCACCTACGATACGGAAACCTTTCTTAGCTGAAGTATCAGCAACGCGGGTAATACCTACATCTATGATTACAGCACCTTCCTTGACCATTTCTGCATTTAGGAAGTTGGGAATCCCCAAAGCAGCTATGATAATATCGGCCTCTTGGGTAAGTTTTGAGAGGTTTTGGGTACGGCTATGGGTGAGGGTAACGGTGGCATTCCATGGCTTTTGAGAGAGGAGAATACTAATGGGGCGCCCTACGATGTCTGAACGACCAATGACTACCACATGCTTTCCGTCAGTAGGGATTTTGTATTGAGTAAGTAGTTCCAAAATACCATAAGGAGTAGCAGGGATAAAGGCTTCTAAGCCTAAAGCCATACGACCAAAATTGGTAGGGTGGAAACCATCAGCATCTTTGTCTGGATTTACAGCCAATAGCACTTCTTGCTCATTGATATGCTTAGGCAGAGGCAGTTGTACGATAAAGCCATCTATGGACTTATCATTGTTGAGTTTCTCTATTTCTTTCAGCAGAGACTCTTGCGATATATCTTCAGGCAGATTTACCACTGAGGAGGCAAAGCCTACACGCTCACAGGCTGTAACTTTGTTATTGACATAGGTCATACTTGCCCCATTATTACCCACCAAAATAGCTACTAAGTGTGGGGGTCTGTGGCCTTTGGCTACGATCTGGCGAACCTCTTCAGCTATAGCCTCTTGCACCAAGGAAGAAGTTTTTTTCCCATCTAATAATTCCATCTCTTTAATTTTAATTGTTAATCACTCTTCACTATAAAAGAGTAGGAGCGAATAGAATAGTGTTCGCTCCTACCATTATGAATAAATTTTAAACCGTAAAAATATTAAATATCAATAGCCTCTCCATAAGCAGCTGCTACGGCTTCTTTTACCCCTTCACTCATAGTAGGGTGTGGGTGTATTGCTTTGAGGATTTCATGAGCTGTAGTTTCCAATTTACGAGCAACTACTGCTTCAGCGATCATATCGGTAACACCAGCACCGATCATGTGGCAACCAAGCCATTCACCGTATTTAGCATCAAAGATGACTTTGATAAATCCATCGGTAGCTCCTGCTGCATTGGCCTTACCAGAGGCAGTGAATGGGAACTTACCTACTTTGATTTCATAACCTTTCTCTTTAGCTTGTTTTTCTGTAAGCCCAACAGAGGCGATCTCTGGAGTACAGTAAGTACATCCTGGGATATTGCCATAGTTGATAGGTTCTACATGTAAGCCTTTGATCTTCTCTACACAGAGGATTCCTTCTGCAGAAGCCACGTGTGCCAAGGCTTGTCCAGGTACCACGTCTCCGATTGCATAGTAACCAGGTACATTGGTTTGGTAGAACTCATTTACTTGGATTTTATCGCGTTCAGTCTTGATACCTACCGCTTCTAATCCTATGTTTTCTATGTTAGTCTTGATACCTACGGCAGAGAGCAAGATATCTGCTTCAAGCACTTCTTCTCCTTTGGCTGTTTTCACATAGGCTTTTACCCCTTTGCCAGAAGTATCAACCTTAGTTACTTCAGAAGAAGTCATCACATTGATACCGAGTTTCTTAAAGCTCTTTTCAAGTTGTTTAGAGATTTCCTCATCCTCTACAGGCACTATGTTTGGCATGAACTCAACTACAGTAACTTCAGTACCCATAGAGTGGTAGAAGTAAGCAAACTCAATACCTATAGCACCACTACCTACAATAATCATTTTCTTAGGCTGTTCAGCAAGAGTGAGGGCTTGGCGATAGCCAATGATTTTCTTACCATCTTGTGGAAGTGCAGGCAATTCGCGTGAGCGTGCTCCAGTAGCGATAATGATGTGGTCAGCACTGTATTCAGTTACTTTACCATCTTTATCTTTTACTTCTACTTTTTTACCTGGTTTTAGAGTACCATAGCCGTTGATTACATCTATTTTATTTTTTTTCATAAGGAATTGTACCCCTTTGCTCATGGTACCAGCTACATCGCGGCTACGCTTTACTATAGCAGAAAAATCCTTATCAAATTTTTTGTCATTCACTTTTATTCCGTAGCTTTCAGCATGCTTTAGGTATTCGAATACCTGAGCAGACTTCAGCAGGGCTTTGGTAGGGATACAACCCCAGTTAAGGCACACACCCCCGAGGTTTTCTTTCTCAATAACAGCAGTTTTGAAGCCCAATTGTGAGGCTCTAATGGCGGTTACGTATCCTCCAGGACCGCTACCTAACACTATAACATCGTATTTATTCATTGTAAAATATTTTATGTTCTGAAAAACGGCACGAAATTACGAATTTTATTTTTGATAGAGAAAAATTTTTTGCTAAAAATTTTTCCTATATATTTTAATTGACTGATATTCACTTGCTTATACAAATAAAATATTTTTGTGAAAAAATTTTTAAAATCACAAGTATTTTACTACCTTTGCAGTTGAAAAAACCGAATGGATTATGCAATATTTGTATAGTAGTCTTTCATTGGAGTTATTAGCTATATTTATTGTTTTACAGTCATTCATAGTTTCTTACTTGGTAGTACCGCGAATTATTACTATTGTTAGGATCAAGAACTTAATGGATGACCCTAACCAACGTAGTTCTCATAAGGAGAAAACACCTACTATGGGGGGCGTGGCTTTCTTTGCGAGTCTGCTCAGTAGCTTGTATTTCTTACAGGGACATGACTCTCAGGGATTAAGTCTCTCATTAGTTATTGGTCTACTGATTCTCTTTTATATAGGTATAAAAGATGACTTGGTGGGGGTAACTCCCAAAACTAAGATTATAGGACAGATACTTGCTTTTGTGTTTGTCATGGATAGCAGCGAATTGTCTATTGATACATTCAATGGCTTTTTAGGAATCTATAATTTACCGCTTTGGTTTTCTTTCTCTTTAGGAGTTTTCATCATTATATCTATAGTCAATGCTTATAATCTTATTGATGGGATCAATGGTTCTGCTTCTATGGTGGGAATTATGATTTTTAGTATTTTCGCCTTTATATTCTACCAAACACAGGATTATTACTTTGTATTACTTTCTCTAAGTGTTATAGGTTGTTTATTAGCTTTTCTCAGATATAATATTTCAAGGAAAAAGGGAATATTCATGGGTGATACGGGTTCTTTGCTGATAGGTTTCATCATAGGGGTATGTACACTTCGTTTCTTAAATCTTCCTGTAGATAGGCTTGAAGCAGCCAATATCAAGTATTACAATAAGTTTGTACTTATATTTATCATCCTCTTTATTCCTTTTGTGGATACCATGCGTGTGTTTCTCATACGTGTTCTCAAGCACCGAAGTCCTTTCTTTGCCGATCGGAATCATATCCACCATATTATGATTGATTATATGAGACTTTCTCATATACAGGCCAGTTTGCTCTTGGCCTTGTTTAATTTATTGACTTTTATACTTTTCTATATAGCCAATCTTTATATACCTACTATTGCTCTTTTTGTAATATTGATATTATTCATTATAGGTACAACACTCCTTGTCTTTTACTACAATCGTAGCTTTGCTGTTCGTAGAAATAAACAGAAGATACAAAAGATATTGGATCAAACACCTATTGGTAGAAGGAAAAAACGCAAACGCTAAAACAAAAAGTAGGGGTGAATTTGTATTCACCCCTATATTTTTTCACTCATTACTTTTCACTCATCACTTTTATTATCTGCTCCGCCAGTTCATCACCTACTCGCTCTTGTGCCTCAAGAGTAGCGGCTCCTATATGAGGGGAGAGGGATACACGGGGGTGCATAAGAATACGGATAGAGGGAGTTGGCTCTCCCTCGAATACATCTAAGCCAGCAAAGGCGACCTTCTCATGCTCCAAAGCATGTAGCAGGGCTTCTTCGTCTATTACACCTCCACGTGCTACATTGATGATGCCTACACCATCTTTCATCTGTTGAAACTCTTTCTCTCCTATGACAGCTTCCTTTTGTGCAGGAATGTGTAAGGTGATAAAATCGGCTTGCTTAAGTACTTCTTCCTTACTAATAGTTTTTATCACAAAGTCAAGACTACGTCTGTCAAAGAAGGAAAGTGTAATGGTGGCTTCTTGTTGCTCAGGATCATAAGCGATAACCTTCATACCAAGCCCTAAGGCGATGGTAGCTACTGCCTTCCCTATACGTCCTAATCCTATGATACCTAAGGTCTTTCCTTTGAGTTCATGCCCATTGGCATAGTCTTTTTTAAGTTCATTGAAGCGGGTGTCTCCCTCCAGAGGCATGTTGCGGTTGGCATCGTAGAGAAAACGAACTCCTGAAAAGAGATGAGCAAAAGTAAGCTCCGCTACCGAATGGGAGGAGGCATTGGGGGTATTGATAACCTTAATGCCTTTCTCTTGGGCATAGGTGACATCTATATTGTCCATACCTACCCCACCACGACCGATGAGCTTTAGGGACGGACAGGCATCTATAAGGTCTCTCTTGGCTTGGGTGGCTGAGCGTACCAATAGAATGTCTATCTGCTCTTCATTGATGAAAGAGGCTAATTGGTTTTGGGCAACCTTGGTGGTGACCACTTCAAAACCTGCTCCTTCAAGGGTTTTTATAGCTTTTTTGCTAAGGCCATCGT
>ERZ773100.451-NODE-451-length-20994-cov-2.659821_pt1 | contig 20994 bp, 10 predicted proteins | sample MGYA00511119_ERZ773100 | MGnify/ENA primary metagenome ERZ773100 (study PRJEB29015, sample SAMEA2738000) | human oral metagenome | biome: human oral; feature: human-associated habitat; material: dental | place: China | collected 2111 ...
CGCTCTTTGCCTCATCCTTTGCCTCAGCAGAAGCCTCAGAGGAAGCCTTAGCGGATGCTTCGGCGGTGCCCTGCTCAGAAACCTGGGGGGAAGCAGCCGAAGACTTGTTTGAGGAAGCGTGCGCCGATGCGGAAACGCTTGCGGACGCAGAAGCAGACGAAGAGCTATCGGAGCTAGGGTTTTCGGTAGCGCAAGCGCTCAGAACCAGGGCGGATACCGCAACGGTGCCCAAGGTGCCCAGAAGGCGGGACCGGGATGGCTGCTTGAAGAACACTGACATGGAAGCCTCTTTAGTGGTTGGAGTGAGAATGACTATATTCCGGAAGATAATACCTCGCACGAAGGCAAAGCACCTAAAGGCTAACACGCAAAGCTGGGAAAATACTTAGATTCACAAAAATAACGTTTTTATAAATGATGAGAATAAGCCCTAACTAATGCTCTATCTTGGCCCTGTTAGAAGGTAAATATATATCTCTGCGTGAAAAAACCTTCATGTAAATGAATGAAATAGATTCATTATGTGCAAAAAAGTCCCGGGCTGGTTGAAAACCAGTCCGGGACAATGGGGCGAACATCACTAAAATTATTTGTCATAAAAGTGGATATCGCCCTGATGAGGGGTTATGCCGCCTGGACGGCCTCGGTACTTGCCGAATAGTTATCCGCAGTATCTACCGCACGCACATAGTAGCGGGCACCATCGCGGTGATCCACCGAATAGCTCGTGCCCGTAACCGTCGCAATAGGCCGATCATCGCGCAGAACCTGGTACTTCACCTTATGCTCCGAAATGCCCGACCAGGTCAGCTGATCCTTAGAGCCGTTCGTCGTAACCTTCAGGTTGCTCGGGGGAGCCGGAGGAGTCACATCGCGAGGTGCATAACGTGCGAAACCAATGGTCGGCTGCACACCGTTAGCACCCAGTGACTTACGGATATCGCCACCAACCCACAGAGTGCCGGTCGAATCCACGAAGGACTCCCACACACCATAGCCATACGCACCGTTCATAATCGGTGCGAACTCCGGCAGCATCTTGCCGCTGTCCTTATCGAACGCAGCTACCAGACGAATGGTCTGAGCGTTAGTCGCGTTCTCCCACTCCGAATAAACCGTGTCTGAGCCCTGGAAGAGGAAATCGCCGCAGTGGCACGCACCGTAAATGGTGTTGCCGCTCAGGTGCAGATCCTGGAAATCGCCGCCCTCACGAGTAATCGCGCTGTCGGTACGGCGCATCGAGCTCTTCTCGTAACGGCTAATCATATGCTCGGTGCCACCCACCCAGACAGAGGAGCCAGCGTCCTGAACATCGAACTGGAAGCCCCACATCCTGCGCTCGTTTTTCAGATCCCAGGTTCGGGCACCCTTGGGGGTGTACGAAGGACGGTGGTTCCAAGCCAGCGGGTTCGTACTATTACCCTGCATATGAGCGAGACGGAACGCCTCCTGATTATTCAGCTGAGTAAAGTAGCCAGCAACATACACATCGGCGTTGCCCTCGGAAGCGCTCACACCGTTGACCGTGCCGTTAAAGACCGGACGCCAGTTCCAGTCCACCTCGCCGTTGCTCAACTTAATGCGAGCCAGGTTCCTCGCATACGCGTAGGTGGGGGAAGTCTGGCCCTTCAGGTGAGTGAAGGAGCCGCCAATGTAGAGATAACCGTCACGCACGTGCAGGGTCTTAATCTGTACCGGCACGGAAGTGATGCGGCTGACCACGCGGATATCCCAGTCCTTAGCCACCTGACCGGTCTGCGGATCCAGAATCACGAAACCGTTGTAGTACTCGCCGTTCACCTGATCGAAGGAACCACCCACGGCAAGCAGGCCGTTCGGCAGAGCCTCAACCGACTTCACCTGACCGTTAATCTTCGGACGGAAGGAACGGCGCAACTCGCCGGTGCCCACCTCGTAACCCGCCAAGAAAGCCTGCTCAACCTTCTCGCCGCTTGCCGACTCAACGTAGGCAAAGTCGCCGCCGGTGAAGACCGCGCCGCCCACCTCGGTAATGGCCTCAACCTGGGTGTTCATCTCGCCGTTCTTACCGGTACCGGTATCAGCGCTGGTACGCCACTTCCACTTCTCAGAGTAGCTATTGGGTAGTGCGCGGCGGTTACTTGCAGCAGCACCCTGCGGGCCATAAGCATGCAGACCCTTAGCCGCCAAATCGTTCTGAGTCACCTTCGGACGCAAGAACATCTGAGTAAACACCAGGGGAGTGGTCGAATCATTCGCCGGGCGGTAAATATACGCCGAAGGTCGGTTCATCAGGTAGGTCTCAGCCCACCATGTAATCCGGGCGTTTCGACCGTAGGTGAAGCCCAACTTGTAGCCCTGCGATGCCTTCTCTTCGAAGTTCAGAGAACGGAAATCATCAGAATCATGGGTGAAGATGTTGCCAGCCACCTGACCACGGTTGGCGTAGTCATAACGGTTACTGTACTGCCAGGTGTTCTTGACCGAAATATTTGACCAGAACATCTTCGAACGCAAAGTCCAAGTCCATTCGGTACTGGAATCACGGTGAGCCTTGAAATCCTGCCAGGTAGTGCCCTCAACATTCATCGCGCGATGGAAACGCACACCGTCGGGCAAATCCTGCGGACGGGTACCGTTCAGTAGCGCATTCACGGTCACGCCGGAGAGCTGCACCGCATCAAAACCGGTCGGGTTCTTGTACAACTGATCAGCACTACCACGACCGTAGTAGTTCTCAGTCCAGCTCTCACGACCGCGGCCAATCATAACCCAGCCGCCACCATCAGTTTCCTGATCGCAATAGAACTGCTCGGGAGCGCTCATCGCGGGGGTGTACAGCCAGTACGCGCCACTCTTAGCCTGCGGATTATTCTGCTTAGCCTCCCAGCAGCTCGCCGCAGCTCGCTCGCTCGACGAACCGTCATAGTAGCGTGCGTCAGCAGCCTGCGCGCCCGAAGCAATCGGACCCAAAGAAGCCGCAACCATCGCAAAAGAAGCAGCCGCCGCACCCAAAGCACGAGCGCCAGAACGCGAAGATGCGCGAGAGCCCTCAGAAGCGGAGGAAGCAACGCCCTGTGAGCGCCCTCCACGCGTGAACGGAAGAAAATTCATATGTCTCTCCTAGAGACCTCAACCGGTACACAACAGAAAAATGCAATTCACACAGCAACACCCACCCAACACAGGGCACAGCATAGTAACCATGCATCGGGGAGGGAAGAAGCGTTATGAACTGCACTAACAGAGAGTCTGCTGCCGGAATCAGTGAGTGTAGTTATCGGAAATTGAATGAATACGCCCCGCCCCTCACGCACGAAGCCAACAACGGCAACGCACCCGTAAGAAGCAGAACGCTAAAAATCTGTGAAGCTTCCCCCGTCGTACCAACAGCGAAGAAACACCACAGACCAAGATTCAGCCCATCATCGGAAAGGACGGAAGCAACCCATCCGACGCAATGAATCCCAACCCATCATAGCCGCCGCAGAGGCGAAGCGATAGCAAACTGGGCAACTCGGCCAAACCAAAACTATAGGGGGCATACACCCCGGGTGCGCCACCGCCTGATCCGAACCCCGCAAACCCTGCAGAGCCCACATCAGGCGGCGGCTCAAAGAAACTAGATCAGCAACCTGACCTAAGCCTGAGCAGCTCCCGTAGAAGCCGAGAAATTCTCAGATGCATCGATGGAACGTACGTAGTAGCGAGCGCCATCGGTGTGCTCAACCTCGTAGCTGGTACCCGAGACCGTAGCAATCACACGGTCATCACGCAGCACCTGGTAGCGAGCACCGCTCTCACGAACGCCAGACCAGGACAGCTTATCGGTCGAACCATCACGCTGAACCGACAGGTTCGACGGAGTCGACGGGGCGGTCACATCGCGAGGAGCAAAGCGAGCGAAACCGACAGTACGCTGCTCTCCATTAGCGCCCAGCGAACGGTTAATGTCGCCGCCAACCCACAGGTTGCCGCGAGAATCCACGAAGGACTCCCAGACACCGAAGCCGCTAGCGCCCTTCAGAACCGGGCTGAACTCGCCGATAACCTCGCCGCTGTCCTTATCGAACGCTGCGACCAGGCGCATACGGTGAACCGCCTTCGATTCCTTCCAATAGGTGTGGTAACCGGTAGAGCCCTCAAAGAGCACGTCACCGCAGTGGCATGCACCGTAAATGGTGTTACCGCTCAGGTGCAGATCCTGCCAGTCGCCACCGTACTTAGAAATTGCGGTGGAGATACGGCCGTAACCATTCTTCGAGTAGTTCGCAATCAGGTGGTCAGCACCGGCAGTCCACACGGTCGAGCCAGCATCCTGAACATCGAACTGGAACGCGTACACAATACGGTCAGTAATGTTCAGCTTCAGCGACGGTTCCCACTCCCACTTAATGTTCGAAGCATCCGAGCCGTTCAGAGCCGCCAGACGGAACGCACGCTGGTTATTCAGCTCAGTGAAGTAACCCGCAGCGTGAACAGTGGAATTATCCGAGGCGGCAGTAATGCCGTTGACCGTACCGTTGAAGTTCGGGCGCCAATTCCAATCCACCGCACCGTTCGAAAGGTTAATACGAGCGGCACCACGCGAGTAAGCGTACGCCTTAGAAGTATTGCCCTTCACATGGGTGAAGTTACCGCCAATGTAGAGGTAACCATCCTGAACCAGCAGAGTCTTCACCTGCGCGGCAGCACCATTACGGCGCTGAACCTGAACATCCCACGTGCGGTCAATCTGACCGGTGGTCGCATCCAGAATGACGAAATGATTAACCTTCTCGCCATTAACCTCGGTGAACTCGCCACCAACCGCCAGACGGTTATTCGGCAGAGCCTCAAGAGCCTTAATCTGGCCGTTGAAGGTCGGACGGAAGGAACGAACCAGCTCACCCGAATCCACGTTGTAGCCAGCCAGGTACGACTGGTCCACGCGCTCGCCGCCAGCCGACTCCACATACTTGAAGTCGCCACCGGTGAAGACGGTATCACCCACCTGAGTAATAGCCTGAACATAGGTGTTCATCTCGTTCTTCTTGCCGGTACCAGTCTGCTCACTGGTGCGCCAGCGAACGGGCATCGTGTAGCTATTGGGCAGAGCACGACGGTTGCTGGCGGCAGAACCAGAACCAATCTGCGAGAAGTTCAAGTCACGCTGAGTCAGCTTCGGGCGCAGGAACACCTGAGTGAAGGGGATAGAGTAACCGAAGGAACCGCGCTTGTGGTAAATGTACGAATCAGAATTCTCATTACCGAAGTTCACCAGTGCGCCGTACGCAAAACCAATCTGGTAGCCCTGGTTCGGGTTCGCGAAGAAACGAACAGAGCTGGTGGTAATACCCGGAGCCATTTCCGAAGCGGAACCGCCCATATAAGCGGTGCGGTTAATGCCGGCACCGGTGAACTTCACGGTGCCCCAACGCTGACCGTAGCTCATCGCCCAGGTCCACTGCTCAGTCTGAGGACGCTGAACATAAACGTTCTGCCACTGGGTGCCCCTCGCATTGTGAGCACGGTGCAGACGCATGCCGTCGGGAAGATCCTGAGGCTTAATGCCGTTCAGCAGCGCATCGACAGTGTTTGCGGGAAGCTGGACCGGAGTAAAAGCGGAAGGACCGGTGGGGTTCTGGTGCAGCTGATTCGGGTCGCCGGTGCCATTGTAGGACTCGGTCCAACCTTCACGACCGCGGCCAATCATGACCCAGCCGCCGCCATCAGTTTCCTGATCGCAGTAGAACTGCGCCGGGCCGCTCATCTGCGGGGTGTACAGCCAATACGTGCCAGAAGGGGCAGAAGGATTAACCTGCTTGACCTCGTAGCAGGAAGCAGCCGCCTTATCGCTGCTGGAACCGTCATGGGTTCCGGTCGCAGCCGAGGCGGGAGTAGTAGGAGTAAGCGGTGCCGCAGTAAAAGCAGTACCAAAAGCGAGTGCGAAAGCACCCCACTTCTTAGCAGACCATGAACGGGCATGGGGCTTTTCAGCGGGATTGTTCGTGTATGTGGTTGTCATTTGTGTCTTTCTGATGCGACGTTCCGGAAGAAACATCGAAAGAAACGGTGAATTTAGCGCACTAGAAAAACCGCAGTAAATACTGAAAACCTGAGGTTGGTTGGAAGAGGTAATCAGAATCCGGAAGGGGATATACTGTGTGGTTTTTCTGTAAGTGTTAATGATTAGGGTACAGGATTAAGCTGTGAAAATAATGGTGCACAAAGTGCAAAGATATGGGTGAGGGTGTGATTTACGCCCTATAAAATCGGCGTTGTGGCACAAGAAATGACACAGAATAAAACCATACTCATATACCGCCAATGAAAGCGACAACCGGGTGCAAAAAGCTATATCTACAGCCAAAGAACCCCACGAAAGAAAAATGCCATAAAAAGCGGAGTAGACCTACAATAGAAAAGCCGCGCACATCACCAAAAAGTGCACATAAAATTCCTCACAATAAAACACTCGGGCACCCCACCCGACACCACCTCACACCGACCACCCGTCGGCACCCTCCACCAGCCAAACCGCCGGAACCGAGGACAGCAGATTCAGGAGAACCCGTGAGCACCACCCGAAAAGCTACCGCACAGCCACCCGAAGCACCCCTGTACCCCCTCCTGAAAACCCTCAATCAACTCAGCAGCTGGGCCGCAATCCGCACCGCTGCCTCCGCGAAGCCTGCTGAACGTAGCGCACGTACCCTCATCGGCGCCGTCGCCGGAACCCACGCCGCGCTCATTGCCGACATTTCCGCTGCCGTACGCGCAACCACCCCCGAAGCGCTCAGCCTCATCATCGCCCCCACCGACCGCCAAGCAGAAGACCTCGCCGCAGCCCTGCGCGCCTACCTACCCGCCGCCGACATTGCGCTCTTCCCCGCCTGGGAAACCCTGCCCCACGAACGCCTCTCACCGCGTTCCGACACCGTAGGCCGCCGCCTGCAAGTACTGCGCGCCATGACCGGGGAAGCGACCAAACGCCCCCAAGTCGTCATCGCACCCGTACGCGCCGTCATCCAGCCCATCGTCACCGGCATCGAAAAACTTGAACCCGTACACCTGGTTCGCGGCGAAGAATACCCCTTCAAAGACGTAGTACGAGGCCTCAACGACGCCGCATACTCCCGCGTAGACCTCGTCGCCAAGCGCGGCGAATACGCGGTACGCGGCGGCATCATCGACGTCTTCCCGCCCACCGCAACCACCCCCGTCCGCCTCGAATTCTTCGGCGACGAACTCGACGAAATGCGCCACTTCTCCGTCGCCGACCAGCGCACCCTCAGCGGGGGAGAGGAGCTCACCGAACTCACCCTGCTGCCCTGCCGCGAACTGCTCATCACCCCCGAGGTCATGAGCCGCGCCGCACGCCTGAAAGCCGACTACCCGGCAGCCGCAACCATGCTCGAAAAGCTTGCCGGCGGAATCTACGTCGAAGGCATGGAATCACTCACCCCGCTACTCATCGAATCCATGAATACCCTCACCGAGCTACTGCCGGCTGGGTCCATGATTATCAACGTCGAACCCGAACGCGTGCGTGCCCGCGCCGAAGACCTCGTCGCCACCAACGAAGAATTCCTCGCCGCCGCATGGGACACTGCCGCGGAAGCAGACGCCGTCTCGCCCATCGACCTCGGACAGCTCCGCATGAGCGACAGCGGATTCCGCACCATCGACCAAACCACCGCACAGGCACTCGAAGCCAAACTCAGTTGGTGGGAAATCACCGAACTCGTCACCGACGCGGACCTGCTCGAAGACGCCGCCGCAGGCGCACTCGAAAACCAGAGCATCGCTGACGCCATCGAAGACGGCATTGACACTTATACCGTCAACGCCACCCCCGCAACCGCATTCAACGGCTCCGTCGAACGCATGCTCAGCCAGGTCGGCGACCTCATCCAGCAACAGTGGACCGTCCTCGCCCTCACCAACGGCCGCGGCTCCACGGACCGCCTCATCGACCTCTTCCACACCGGCGAAGGGGCACCCGCCGTACCCGCAGCCCGCCGAACCAGTCTCGAAGCGGATCCCGCCGGGGACCTCGAACACGGCATCGTTGAGGTGTGCGAGGCGCCCGCCTCCGCAGGCTTCTTGATTGAGGAGGCGAAGCTCGCCGTCTTCACCGAAGCCGAACTGCTCGGCCGCCGCGGAACCTACGCACCCCGAGGTGCCGCCGGACAGAAATTCAAGACACGCCGCCGCCGCAACGCCGTCGACCCGCTCGCGCTGAACCCCGGTGACTACGTGGTGCACGAACGCCACGGCATCGGCAGGTTCGTCGAAATGACCTCCCGCCCGGTGGCTGGCGCATCCCCGGTCAATGGCGTGCAGCCCATGAAGGAATACCTGGTCATCGAGTACGCCCCAGCCAAGCGCGGTGGCGCACCCGACCGCCTCTTCGTGCCCTCCGACCAGCTGGACCTCATCTCCAACTACGTGGGCGGCGAGAACCCGAGCCTGTCCAAGATGGGTGGTAGCGACTGGGCTAAGACCAAGTCCCGCGCTCGCAAGGCAGTCAAGGAAATCGCCGCCGACCTGGTGAAACTCTACTCGGCACGCCAGGCGTCGCGCGGTCACGCCTTCGCCGCAGATACCCCCTGGCAGCGAGAGCTGGAAGAGTCCTTCCCCTATAACGAGACCCCCGACCAGCTCACCGCCATCCACGAGGTGAAGGAAGACATGGAGAAAGAAATCCCCATGGACCGCCTCATCTCCGGCGACGTGGGCTTCGGCAAAACCGAGGTCGCCGTACGTGCCGCATTCAAGGCGGTACAGGACGGCAAACAGGTCGCCGTGCTCGTACCCACGACCCTGCTTGCCCAGCAGCACTACGAGACGTTCAGTGAGCGTTTCTCGGGCTTCCCCGTGAAGATTCGCGTGCTTTCCCGCTTCCAGAAGGCGAAAGAAACCCGCCAGATTACCGAAGAAATCGCATCCGGCGCGGTGGATGTGGTGATCGGTACGCACCGCATCCTCTCGGACAGCGTGGTGTTCAAGGACCTGGGCTTGGTCATCATTGACGAGGAACAGCGCTTCGGTGTGGAGCACAAGGAAAAGCTCAAGCAGATGCGCACCAACGTGGACGTGCTTGCCATGAGTGCAACCCCCATTCCGCGCACCCTGGAAATGTCGCTCACCGGTATTCGCGAGACCTCCACCCTTGCCACCGCACCGGAGGAACGCCACCCCGTGCTCACCTTCGTAGGTCCGCGAACCGACAGCCAGATTACTGCCGCAATCCGCCGCGAGCTCATGCGTGAAGGACAGGTGTTCTTCGTGCACAACCGCGTGGCTGACATTGACGATGTTGCCGCGGAAATCGGCAAGCTCGTGCCGGAGGCGCGTATCGCCACCGCCCACGGCCGCATGAGTGAATCGCGTCTGGAGCAGATTATTGTGGACTTCTGGGAGCGTCGCTTTGATGTGCTGGTCTGCACCACCATCGTGGAGACCGGCCTGGATATTTCGAACGCGAACACCCTCATTGTTGATCACGCCCAGAACTACGGTCTGAGCCAGCTGCATCAGCTGCGTGGACGTGTGGGTCGTGGCCGCGAGCGCGCCTACGCGTACTTCCTGTACCCGGTGGATAAGACCCTCGGCGAGATTGCGCATGAGCGTCTGAAGGCCGTGGCGACCCACAACGAGCTCGGCGCGGGCCTGCAGCTGGCCATGAAGGACCTGGAGATTCGCGGTGCCGGCAACCTGCTCGGCGGCGAGCAATCCGGTCATATTGCCGGCGTTGGTTTTGACCTGTACCTGCGCCTGGTCGGCGAGGCCGTGGCGAACTACCGCGGCGAGAAGGAAGAGCGCGAGGTCGAGACGAAGATTGACCTGCCCGTCAACGCGCATATCCCGCACACCTACATTGACTCGGAGCGCCTGCGTCTGCAGGCCTACCGCCAGATCGCAGCCGCCGATACCGAAGAGAAGATCGCGGAGGCACGCGAGGAGCTGGTCGACCGTTACGGCGAACTGCCGGAGGCGGTAGAGAACCTACTTGCCGTGGCGACGGTGCGTATGCACGCCCGTGCCGCCGGTATTCACGAGCTGGTGGTGTTGGGTCCGAAGGTGCGCGTAGTGACTGCTACGCCGCTGCCGGAGTCCCGCCAGATGCGTCTGAAACGCGTGTACCCGGGTTCCACGCACGCCCAGCCGAAGGGTATGGACACTTGGCTGACTCTGGTGCCGCGCCCGAAGACCATGCCGGTTGGCGGTAAGGACCTGGTGGACGGCGCGATGCTGCAGTGGGCTGAGAAGTTCATCAACTCGATTTATGCCGAGAAACCGCAGGCTCTCGAAGAGTAGGGGAGCGCCCCGTCTAACCGGCATGCTAACCGGCATGCCCCAAGCAAATGCTCGCCGTGCAGGTTGCCACAATATGGCATATCTGCACGGCGAGTGCGTTTGCCCCGTAGCGGCGGCATAGCTCACAATTAAGGCATGACTTCAAAGGTGAACTATGCATCTCAGCGAATTGTAATTATTGGTGGTGGCCCCGGCGGTTACGAGGCAGCGATGGTGGCTGCCGCATCCAACGCGGACGTGACTCTGATTGAGCGCAATGCCATTGGTGGCTCCGCCGTTCTGACCGACGTTGTGCCCTCTAAGACCCTAATCGCTACGGCGGATATGATGACCCGCTTCTCCGAGGCAGGTAGCTTGGGCATTGAGAACACGAAGGGTAAGGCGCCTCAGCTGCGTGTTGATATGGACCGTGTGAACCGCCGAGTCCGCGACCTGGCTCAGCAGCAGTCTGCCGACATTAAGCGTGCCCTGGCTTCTGCGGGCGTGAAGATTATTCACGGTACCGGTAAGCTTCTGGACCGCCACACCGTCCAGGTGACTGATGAGGCGGGTCTGGTCTACCCCCTGCAGGCGGAATTTGTGCTGCTGTCGGTGGGTACGCATCCGCGTGAAATGGCGACCGGTATGCCTGACGGCGAGCGCATCCTGACCTGGACTCAGCTGTACAACCTCTCCGAGGTTCCCGAGGAGCTGATTGTGATTGGTTCGGGTGTGACCGGTGCGGAGTTCGCCTCGGCGTATAACGGTCTGGGTTCTAAGGTGACTCTGGTGTCTTCGCGTGACCGCGTGCTTCCGGGTGAGGACGAGGATGCAGCCCGCGTGCTGGAGGACGTCTTTGAGCGTCGCGGCGTGCGAGTGATGCCGCGTTCTCGTGCCGCTGCTGTTGAGCGCACTGAGGACGGTACCGGCGTGATTGTGACCCTGTCGGACGGCCGTAAGGTCTCTGGCACTCACTGCCTGGTTGCTATTGGTTCGATTCCGAACACCGAAGATTTGGGCTTGGAAAATGTCGGTGTGGAGCAGACCTCGAGCGGCCACATTAAGGTGGACGGTGTGTCCCGCACGAGCGTGAACAGCATTTACGCCGCTGGTGACTGCACGGGCGTGTACCCGCTGGCTTCCGTGGCTGCGATGCAGGGCCGTATTGCTATGGCACACATCCTCGGTGACGCGGTGCGCCCGCTGCGCACCGATAAGGTTGCCGCGAATATCTTCACCTCCCCGGAGATTGCGACCGTTGGTGTGAGTGAGAAGGATCTGGCTGAGGGTGCCTACCGTGGCGACGCGGTGACCCTGCAGCTGAGCACCAACCCGCGCGCGAAGATGATGGCGATGCGCGATGGCTTCGTGAAGATTTTTGCTCGCCGCCACTCCGGCACCGTTATCGGTGGCGTGGTGGTTGGTCAGCGTGCTTCCGAGCTGATTTACCCCATTGCCCTGGCGGTGGAGAAGAAGCTCGCGGTGGATGACCTGGCAGATACCTTCACGGTTTACCCCTCGCTCTCTGGCTCTATTGCTGAGGCTGCTCGCAAGCTGCACACTCGCGGCCTGTAATCCGTGCATACGAGGTGCTGAGCCGGGCGTTGCCTGCCTGGCGCAGTACCCCGGAAGAAAACATTAAAGCGGTGGGGGCCGCCTCCTGAATCTAAGGAATTCAGGAGGCGACCCCCACCGCTTTGCCGTCAGAGGCGTTAGCTACTCGAAGCGTTACTTCGTGGTGCTGACGGCGTTCATGTCCACGTCACGGGTTTCGTGAGTGAGCAGGATGAAGACAACGCTCAGGATTGAGGCGAACGCCAGGTAGCCGCCCACAGCAGCCACACCGTAGGAGGTGTTCAGCCACACTGCTACGAACGGGGTTAGTGCCGCACCGAGGATGGACGCCACGTTGTAGGCGATACCGCTGGCGGTGTACCGCACATTGGTGGGGTACAGCTCCGGCAGGTATGCGGACATGGAACCGAAGGACAGACCCATCAGGCACATACCGATAAAGATGAAGAGGGTAACCACAGTTGCGTTCGCGTTCTGACCGGTACCAACGACGGAGGGGGAGATGAACAGACCGAAGGACAGGCCGAAGACCGCCATAGCGACGGTGGTCCACAGCTGCTGGGTGCGGCGGCCGTACTTATCAGCCAGCCAACCCGAGATCGGGATGAAGATCGCGAAGCCGGTAATGGAAATCAGCTGAATAATCAGGAACTCGCGGTAGGGGATAGCCAGACCGCCCTTATCAACCTTGCCGATGCCGTAGGAGAGAACCCACGCGGTCATCAGGTAGAACAGCACGTAGCACGCCACCATGATGAAGGTACCCTGAATCATGGGCCACCAGGCGACCTTGAACGCCTCAACGAGCGGGGTCTTAACCTTCTCGTTGTTAGCGGCAGCCTTGGCGAAGACGGGGGTCTCCTCCAGCTTGAAACGCACGTACAGGCCGACAGCGACCATCACGATGGACATCAGGAACGGAATACGCCAACCCCAGATGAGGAAGGGGTGATCAAAGTTCTTAGCGTCGGTTGCGGAGTTGAAGGAAATCCAACTGGTCAGCAGCAGCATGAAGCCGTTCGCAAGCACGAAGCCGATGGGAGCACCGAGCTGAGGCCACATGGCGGCGCGTGCACGCTTACCATCCTCAGCGTATTCGCTGGCGAGCAGAGCCGCGCCGGACCATTCGCCGCCCAGACCCAGGCCCTGGCAGAAACGCATAATGGTCAGCATGGTCGGTGCCCACAGGCCAATCTGGTGGTAGGTGGGTAGCAGACCGATGATGAAGGTTGCCAGACCCATGGTCAGTAGCGCACCGACGAGGGTTGCTTTACGACCGATCTTGTCACCGAAGTGACCGAAGACAATGGAACCGAGGGGACGCGCGACGAAGGCGACACCGAAGGTTGCGAAGGAGGCCAGCAGCTCGGTCGTGGCGTCCTTCGCGGGGAAGAACAGCACGGGGAAGACGGCCACTGCTGCGGTGGCGTAAATGTAGAAATCGTAGAACTCGATGGTGGTACCAACGAGCGAGGCGAGAATAACTCGACTGCGAGGAGTCGTATTCTTCACCGATGCAGCGGACGCTTTCGCGTCGGGTGCAGAGGTGCTCATGAGGAAAACTCCCGAAAAGGTGAACTGTGTGTACAGATGGAGCCGGGGCGTCCGTTACCGATCAGCGCGTGAGGCGGGATGTGCCGTAGGCGCGTGCCGGGTGCCGCGACCGCACCGGGTGGGGTGCGGTGGGCGTAGGAATCTGAAAGGCCCCTCTAAAGTGCAACATTATAACTCTGTTCAGAAAAGACCCAACAAATACAGCCACTATTTGGACGTAATCGCAATAGATAGTCGCTCAAACCCCACAGAAACAGACAAGAGCGCAGAAACAGACAGGGGCGGACATAGAAAATCCCCCGGAAAGATACGAGACATGACCTCATACCCTTCCGGGGGATTCGTATAGCCTATAGCGCTCGCGTGACCGCGGTATCGAGGCGAAGCGTTACTTGATGGTCGCCAGCACCGCACCGGAGGTGACGGTATCGCCGGCCTTAGCCGACAGGCCCGAAACCTTACCCGCCTTGTGCGCGGTAATGGGCTGCTCCATCTTCATAGCCTCCAGCACCAGAATCAGGTCGCCTTCAGCGACGGTGTCGCCGTCAGAAGCCGCCACCTTCACGATGGTGCCCTGCATGGGGCTGGTCAGCTCGTCGCCGCCACCCTTTGCCGCGCTACGTGCCGAACGGGACTTGCGGGTCTTGGCGGCGGGCTTAGCGGCAGGCTTCGCGCCACCGCTAAGATCCGGCAGGGATACCTCCATGCGCTTGCCGTTGACCTCAACGACCACGGTGGTGCGCTCATCCTCATCGGAATCTACGCTGCCGGGCGCACCGGAGTACATGGGGATGGTGTTGTTGAACTCGGTCTCAATCCAGCGGGTGTGCACCTTGAAATCGCCGCCCTCAGCCGGCGCGAAAGCGGGATCATCCAGCACGACGCGGTGGAACGGAATGACGGTGGGCATACCCTCAATGGTCAGCTCGGCCAGGGCACGGCGGGCACGCTGCAGAGCCTGCTTGCGGTCCGCGCCGGTGACAATGAGCTTAGCCAGCATGGAGTCGAAGTTACCGCCGATAACGTCGCCAGCCACGAAGCCGGAATCCCAGCGAACACCGGGGCCGGTGGGCACGGTCATCTTCTCGATGGTGCCGGGGGCGGGCATGAAGGAACGGCCCGCATCCTCACCGTTAATACGGAACTCGAAGGAGTGACCGCGCAGAACCGGGTCCTTCTCCTCAATCTTCTCGCCGCGGGCAATACGGAACTGCTCACGAACCAGGTCCAGACCGGAAATCTCCTCGGAAACGGGGTGCTCCACCTGCAGTCGAGTGTTCACCTCAAGGAAGGAGATCGTGCCGTCGGTGCCGACCAGGAACTCACAGGTGCCGGCGCCCTGGTAGCCAGCCTCACGCAGAATCGCGCGGGATGCCTCGTACAGGCGCTCGTTCTGCTCATCGCTCAGGTAGGGGGCGGGCGCCTCCTCAACGAGCTTCTGGTTACGGCGCTGCAGGGAGCAGTCACGAGTGGAAACCACCACGACATTGCCGTGTGCATCCGCCAGGCACTGGGTCTCAACGTGGCGGGGCGAATCCAAGAACCGCTCGATGAAGCACTCACCGCGACCGAACGCGGCGGTAGCCTCGCGAACAGCGGACTCGTACATCTCAACAATGCTCTCGCGGTCGCGTGCCACCTTAATGCCGCGGCCACCGCCACCAAATGCGGCCTTCACCGCAATGGGCAGGCCGTGCTCATCCGCGAAGGCGACAACCTCGTCGGCGGACTTGACCGGGTCCTTGGTGCCGGGCACCAGGGGAGCGCCCACCTTCTGCGCGATGTGGCGGGCTGCCACCTTATCGCCCAGCTGGGTAATGGACTCGGGGGAGGGTCCAATCCAGGTCAGACCCGCGTCAATGCACTTCTGCGCGAACTGCGCGTTCTCAGAAAGGAAACCGTAGCCGGGGTGCACAGCGTCAGCACCGGAGCGGAGAGCGATTTCAATGAGCTTGTCCATGACCAGGTAGGACTGTGCCGCGGTGGCGCCGCCGAGAGCGTAGGCTTCATCGGCAAGCTTCACGTGCTGGGAGTCGCGGTCGGGGTCAGCGTAGACGGCGACGGTCTGCAGGCCCTCATCGCGGGCTGCACGAATCACGCGGACAGCAATTTCACCGCGGTTAGCGATCAGAATCTTGCTGACCGGGCCGGTGTGACGGCCGGGGACTGCAGTAAATTTCTTGGCGGCTTCTGCCTGGTGCTGAGTCACTTAAAGCTCTCCTTTAATCTCCTGCTCCAAGGATACATCGGCAGGATTGGCGAATATAACGCGCATCATACTGTTCTATCTTATCGATTGGTGTTCAATAATGTGTATTCCAGAGCGCGCTTTGAGACAGATTTATACGATTACGCTGAATCTAATCCTCGTTGTGGGGTGCTAGCCACAACTCGGTCACCGCAACCTCGCGGCGGCGCAGCATATCGCGTAGCGCGTGGATGGACAGGCCCACCACCGTGTGGAACTCACCCTCAATACCGCGAATAAACGCCGAACCGTAGCCGTCCAGGGTAAAGGAACCGGCTACCCAGAGCGGCTCGCCGGTAGCAATATACGCCTCAATCTCTTCGGGGCTGAGCTCATCAAAGTGGACGGTAGCGCTACGTAGCTCAGAAACAGCGGGCAGCTCGGCACCCGGCTCAATGCCGCGCAAATCCACGAGCGCGTGACCGGTATGCAACACACCGTAATTGCCGCTCATCGCGCTGATGCGCTCGCGCGCCGCCTCGGCAGTGTGAGGCTTGCCGTAGGCAACACCCTCAAACTCGAAGACCGAATCGCAGCCCAGAACCAGCGCATCGCGCACGCCCTCGGCGGCAAGTTCGGCGGCAACGGCTTGCGCCTTCAACTGCGCCAGCAGGGAGGCGGTCTCAGCCGGGGTGAGCCCCGCACGTCCCTGCGCTCGCGCCTGCTCGTTGGCGGTGGCGAGCGCGGCGTCCTCATCTACGGAGGAGACGCGCACCGTGAACGCGATGCGGGAGTCTTCCAGGAGCTTGCGGCGCGCCGGGGAGGCGGAGGCAAGAATCAGTCGGGTCGGTGAAGCGCTGGTAGTCATGGGTTCTATTTTAGAGCGTCGCCGGTGAGTTTTACTCTCGGGTGCAGATTGAGGGTCACTAGGTGGAACCTTCTGCCGGTGCGTCAGCGGTGAACGCGGGGCTTTGGTGCAATCTGGGGGAGGGGAGCTTCTGGAGTGCCAGCCCGGCGGGCATAAAAAGAGCGTGTCCCATCCCCCTCAACCACGTAGGAGATGGAACACGCCGTTCAAAATCATAACTCTTCTCAAGAATTAAAGAAAAGAAGAATCAATCGTGACGTTTTTATGACGTTTGACAAATGTATTTTGCCCGTGCTGTGCGCCCATGCTGGGGACATAGATGGTAGAGAAGCTACACGGCGCTAAGCGGTACCGCCTAGCGCCGTGCGCGTGAGCCTTTGCTTGATTAGCTCGCCAGATTAGCGGAGTGCCGTCTCCTCCACCTCGTGAAGTCGCTGCGCCTCACCGGCGATGCGCTCATCGTAGAATTCCTGAGCCACGAAGCCGCCCTCCGAACGGGGAGCGTTGTAGAGCTCCTCGTCCAGAATGCCCTCGCGGCGAGCCACAATCGCGGGAACCAGCGCCTGACCGGCAACGTTCAGAGCGGTGCGGCCCATGTCAACGATCGGGTCAATCGCCAGGAGCAGGCCCACGCCGTCCAGCGGCAGACCCAGAGTGGAAAGGGTCAGGGTCAGCATCACGATAGCGCCGGTCGTACCGGCGGTCGCAGCCGAACCGAGCACGGACACCATCACAATCAGCAGGTACTGGGTGAAGTCCAGCTGAATACCGTAGAACTGAGCCACGAAGATCGCGGCAAGAGCCGGGTAAACCGAGGCGCAACCGTCCATCTTGGTGGTCGCACCCAGCGGAACCGCGAAGGATGCGTAGGCGCGGGGAACACCCAGGTTGCGTTCGGCAACGGTCTGGGTCATCGGCATTGAACCCATGGAGGAGCGGGACACGAAGCCCAGCTGGAGCGCCGGCCACACGCCAGAGAAGTACTGGCGGACCGACAGACCATTCGCGCGAACAATAATCGGGTAGACCACGAGGAAGACCAGCAGCAGGCCAATGTAGAGCGCGATGACGAACGCGACTAGCGAACCCATCGACGCCCAACCGTAGGCGAACACTGCCTTAGCGATTAGACCCACGGTACCCAGCGGTGCCAGGCGAATAATCCACCACAGAATCTTCTGAATAATCGCCAGAGCGCTCTTGACTACGTCAATGAACGGCTTGGCTGCCTCACCGACCTTCAGCGCGGCAATGCCGACCGCGCCGGAAATGACCAGGATCTGCAGCACGTTGAAGGATGCCGAGGCGGTAATGCCGGAATCGCCGGACTTAGCGCTGACACCCAGACCCAGGAAGTTCACCGGAATCAGACCGGTCAGGAACGCGGTCCACGAACCGGTCGAGCCGGTGTACGCCTTACCCTGCACCTGCGCACCCACGCCCGGCTGAACAATCAGGCCCATCGCAATACCGATGAGCACCGCGAAGAACGCGGTAATCGCAAACCAGACGAGCGTGTTAACCGCCAGACGCGCCGCGTTAGTTACCTGCGACAGGTTAGAGATGGAGGCGACCACGGCGGTGAAAATCAGCGGAACAACGGCCGCCTTCAGCAAGGTGACGTAGGAGGAGCCGATGGTATCTAAGGTCACCATGAGCCAGTTGGGGTTGCTCTTCGCGTCCCCGCCCAGTGCGAGGGCGAGGGCGCCGAGAACAATACCCAGAATGAGGGAGGCAATGATTTGGTTGCCGAAAGAAGTAGCCCACTTGGGCAGACGTGAACGAGATGATGCATGCGGTGTAGACATGTGGCATACTCTAAAACTTTTACGCGCTCCGGCGCGAGTTTGTGTGAAGAAGTATTGCAACCCGGTGCAGTGTAGGGGATCTGTGACGAACCGTGACCTTTCGGCGGTACCTTCTGGCAGCACTGCCACCAGCGCATCCAGCCCCCAATAGGCGGTTAAATCGGCTGATAGTTCATCGGGAATCACCGCAAAAGCAAACAGAAAGGAAACAACTGCGCAACATGCGGGGAAGCTTGCTGAGATTTTGCCGTCAGCTAATAATCCGAAAGCTAGAGCTTGATATGCTGGAATCACACCGATAGTCCGGCGAAAGTCGCCGGATGATGCTGTACCCACTCAGCTTCATGTACGCGTTGAGCGTTACGCCACGCACCACCTTTCAAGGAGAGATGCATGAGTTCTGCTCCCCAATACCCCGGCGGAACCACCACCCCTAACGGCCCGAAGAAGCCCCGCAATCGCATGGAAGCGGTTGCAGATTTCGCTACCCGCGCCGCACAGACCTCAGCCCAGCAGACCCTGAACCTGGGTGCGACCCGCCCCGGCATCGCCAAGATGATTGCCGTAGCGGGTGCCGGCGTGCTACTGGTTGGCGGTGGCATCTTCGCCTACAACTCCATGCACCAGGAAGAGAACGCATTCTTGTCGCAGGGCGAAGAGTACGCCCGCGTCTGCCAGGACGCGAAGACTGGCCTGCGCGTGGAAGATAGCGAATGTGAGAAGGCAGGCGTTCAGGAGCCGACCGACTCGTCCTCGGCCTCTTCCACGGAGTCCTCAAGCTCTTCTGGGTCTTCCGGTTCCTCCAGCTCCTCGGGCTCTTCTGGGTCGTCGGGCACTTCCGGTTCGACCACCACCCACAATAATTCGAATGCGTTCCTCTGGTACTACCTGGGCCGCCAAAGTGCCGCTAATTCTTCCGGATCCCACTACATTCCTCCTGTAGGGTCCAAGCTTTCCGGAGGCAGCACCACCCGCCCCAGCAACGGCACCGTCTACAGCGGCGTGTCCTCCAAGGGCGGCGGCTTCGAGGACTCCTACCGCACCGCGAAGAAGTCCTCCACCGTTTCCTCCGGCAAGGTGACCAGCACCAATAACTCCGGAAAGACCTCCTCTGTGCGTAATAAGACCACCGGCTCGGTCTCCAGCGGTAAGCAGGGCACCAGCAATAGCGGCAGCACCGGCTCCTACAGCAAGTCGAACACCTCCAAGTCTGGTTCGTCCTCGAAGTCCGGTTCTTCGTCCAAATCCGGCTCCTCGTCCAAGTCTGGCTCTTCCTCGAAGTCAGGCAGCAAGGGCGGTTTCGGTGGCGGCTCCAAGTCCGGTGGCGGTACCTCCGGCGGCTAAGCCATAAGCCATCACGCTGAATGCGGGCAGGGACTGAACGGTCCCGCCCGCATTTTCCTCACTATTTTCCATTCACTACTTCGAAGGAGCCTAGCCCCTCATGCGCCGCGAAGAATTTCCCGTCGGCCGACCCGACTGGGAGAACGTCATCGTTGAGGAAGGCCTCACCTACAGCGTGGACGGCCCCCACGACACCGACCACTACTGGAACGAATACGCCGCCTACATTTTCAGCCCGCAAGAAATGGACTCTGTGCGCGCCCAGGCGGAAGAAATGCACCGCATGTGCCTGGAAACCGTCGAGTACATTGCCTCCGGTGCGTTCGGCACCCTCGGCCTGCCCCAGGCAGCGTTCAACCTCGCCGTAGAATCTTGGAACCGCCGCGACGCCGACTTCTACGGACGCTTCGACTTCACCTACTCGGGCGTGCCTGGCGACCCCATGAAGCTGCTCGAATATAACGCAGACACCCCCACCGGTATCGTGGAGGCGGCAGTCAGCCAGAAAACCTGGGCGAAAGACCAGCGCCTCGACACCCGCGGCTACGCCCACTGGGGTGAAATCGGTGAAGCCTTCACCAACCGTTGGCGCCACATCTTCGCCCCCGAAATCACCGCGGGCGTGCAGCCCGTACTGCACCTGGCGCACGTGCCCCCCGAGATTGACGAGACCAACGAGGACTACAACAACCTCTGGCTCATCGCCTACTCGGCACAGCAGGCGGGCATCAAAACCCACATGATTCCCATCGACGAAGTCATCTTCAACGAAGACACCAAGAGCTGGGAAGACGCACAGGGACGGCGCATCACCAACCTCTTCAAGCTCTACCCCTGGGAAGACCTGGTCACCGACAGCGAAGCAGGCTACGACAAGCTCCTCTTCGCCTACCACGGCGCCATGGACCGCTGGATCGAGCCGGCGTGGAAGATGTTCCTCTCCAATAAGCTGCTGCTCGCCGCGCTCTGGGATAAATACCCCGGCCACCCGAACCTCGTACCCACCTACGCGGGCCACCGCGGCGGCATGCGCAACTGGGTTCGCAAGCCCATCTTCGGACGCGAAGGCGACGGCGTAGAAATCTACGCCCCCGACTACGACGTCTTCATCAAACCCGAAGACGACGACTTCTTCGCCAACGCCCCCGAAAGCGAATTCATCTACCAGGAGTACATTCCGGCACCGCGCTACGAAGGCATTATCAACCCGGTCAGCCACCCCATCCTCGGCGTGTGGGTGGTCGATGGACGCACCGTAGGTGTGGGTATTCGCGAATCGAACGGCGCGCTCACTGACTACTGGTGCCGCTTCGCCCCGCACCTGGTGGATTTGAACGACTCTACCGGCATGGGATTCGGCACCACCGACCCGGGCACCGCAAACTTCGGATAGC
>ERZ773100.452-NODE-452-length-20974-cov-6.271237_pt1 | contig 20974 bp, 21 predicted proteins | sample MGYA00511119_ERZ773100 | MGnify/ENA primary metagenome ERZ773100 (study PRJEB29015, sample SAMEA2738000) | human oral metagenome | biome: human oral; feature: human-associated habitat; material: dental | place: China | collected 2111 ...
TTGACGCTGGCGAAGACTTCGACGAGGCCATGCAAGCCTGCTTGAGGCTGGCGAAGTGTTCGACAGGGCCCTGCAAGCCTGCTTGACGCTGGCGAAGTGTTCGACGAGGCCATGCAAGCCTGCGCGGGGCTGATTTACGGTAAATCGGAGCCATGCAAGCCTGCGCGGAGCTGATTTACTGTATATCGAAGCCATGCAAGCCTGCGCGGAGCTGATTTACGGTAAATCGAAGCTATGCAAGCCTGCGCGGAGCTGATTTACTGTATATCGAGGCCACATCTATCGGCGCAAAGGCTTTCGTTTTTCCGTCGCCCGGTTACATTTGCCGCCGATAACGAATTATTCACATAGGAGGAGGCGCCGTAAAGGTTGCCTCCCAAGGGGTGCCTTACTTACACAGGCTGAGATCATACCCTAAGGACTGCCCACCGAATGAGTTCTCGAGATAATTCGGGGCGGCCCCAAAACCTGATCCGGGTAATGCCGGCGGAGGGACAACGGTGGTTTTCATCTCTTTTATTGTGCGGTAAATCGCCCCCATTTAATTGATGCAATCAAATGAGGAAGATTTTCTATGTAGTGGCCGGACTGCTGATCGTGTCCGGCAGCATGTCGATCGCGGCGCAGCAAGCGACCGTGGATACGACGCAAGTGTATGAACTGAACGAGGTAGTTGTCTCGGCCGTACAGGCCAGGCGAGAGACGCCGGTGGCCTTCCGCAACGTCTCGGCGGCTGAGCTGCGCGAGAACAATACGGGCCAGTCGTTGCCCTACCTCTTCACGCAGACGCCCTCGGTGGTGGTCACCTCGGACGGTGGCAACGGCGTGGGCTACGTCTCCATGCGGGTGCGTGGCACGGATGCGGGCCGCATCAACTTCACGGTAGACGGTGTGCCGGTGAATGACTCGGAGAGCCACGGCGTTTTCTGGGTCAACATGCCCGACTTCGCCTCGTCGGTCGAGTCGATACAGATCCAGCGCGGCGCGGGCACGTCGACCAACGGTGCCGCGGCCTTCGGCGCCACGGTGGCCATGCAAACGCAGCGCCCGCGGTTAGAGCCATACTTTGAGGCCTCGTCTGCGGCGGGTAGTTTCGGCACCTTTGCGCACACCGTACGTGGCGGAACGGGACTCATCGGCAACCATTTCGTCTTCGATGCCCGTTACTCCAACGTGCAAACGGACGGCTACATCGAGCGCGCCCGGGCGAACATGAGCTCGTATTACGCTTCGGCGGCTTACTACAACGGCGGCACGATGCTCAAGTTCCAGACCTTCGGCAGTAGCGAGGTGAGCTATCAGGCGTGGAATGGCGTCGACTCGGCCCGTCTCCGCACCAATCGCCGATACAACAGCTGCGGCAAGTACACCGACGAGAACGGCGTGACGCGCTTCTACGACAACCAGACGGACAACTACTGGCAGCATCACTACCACCTTCTGGCCACGCAACGCCTCACGGACGCCCTCAACCTCAACGTGACGCTGCACTACACGGACGGCCGAGGGTATTACGAAGATTATAAGGCCCGGGCCAAGTACGCAGCCTACAAGCTGCCCAACTACACGGGCGCCGATGGCAAGGAGCAGAAGCGTACCGACCTGGTGCGGCGCAAGTGGCTCCAGAACGACTTCTACGGCGCGCTGGCCCGCCTGACCTACACCCGCGACCGACTGCAGGCCGTCTGGGGCGCCTCGATCAACAACTACGCGGGCGATCACTTCGGGCGCGTCATCTGGATGAAGACCGTCGAGGCTATGCCGCGGCCCGACTATGAGTATTACCGCAGCCGGGGCGAGAAGCTCGATTACAACACGTTTCTGAAGGCCTCCTACCGGCTGTCGAACGCCCTCAGCGCCTATGCCGATTTGCAATACCGCGGCATCAACTACAGCATCACGGGCACGGACGACAAGGCGGGCGACATCGATGTGCACCGCACCTTCTCCTTCTTCAACCCCAAGGCGGGACTCTCCTACGAGCGCGGCGGCAATCATGCCTATGCGTCGTTCGCCGTGGCACACCGCGAGCCGAACCGCAAGAACTTCACCGAGAACGGGCCCACGGCGCAGCCGACCTACGAGACCCTCTACGACTACGAGGCAGGCTACGAATACACCCGCCGCACCTTCCACCTCGGCGCCAACCTCTACTATATGGACTACGACAACCAGCTTGTGCTCACGGGCAAGATCTCCGAGATTGGCGAGCCGCTCACGTCGAACATCAAGGACAGCTACCGCATGGGCGTGGAGCTAAGCGGCGGCGTACGCCTCGCCCCGTGGCTCGATTGGAGTGGCCACGTGACCCTGAGCAGCAATAAAATTCGCGGTTTCACGGAGTACGTCAACACCTACCAGGGTGGGAAAGAACTGCCGCAGACGGTCAATGAGCTGGGCACGACGGATATTGCCTTCTCGCCCAACGTGACCTTCGGCAGCACCTTCGACGTGCGTTGGCGGGGCTTCACTGCGGCGCTGATGTCGTCGTACGTCGGGCGGCAGTACCTCGACAACACCTCCGCTCGCGAGCGCAGCATCGATCCCTACTTCCTGAGCGACTTGCGCGTAGGCTACGCTTTTCATCCGAGCTTCATGAAGGAGATCGCCCTCGACGTCAGCGTCCGCAATCTCTTCAACGCCGAGTATGAGTCGGGCGGCTACATCTATGACACATTTATCAATGACGGAAAGCGGGTAAACCAGCTGAACTATTTTGCCCAGGCCACTCGCAACTTCATGGCGCGACTGACACTGAAATTCTAACCCCCCATCTACCATCCACCCTCTACCCTCTACCCTCTATGTTCTACGACGCAATCGAGATCGTAGCGGCGGGGATCATGCTGCTCTACCTCTGGCTCGAATACCGAGCCAGCATCTGGCTTTGGCCGGTGGGCGTGGTGATCCCCGCCTTCTACATCTATATCTACTACGTCAACAAGTTCTACGCCGATATGGGCGTCAACGTCTACTACCTCTTCGCCAGTGCCTACGGCTGGTATCGCTGGCAGCGCGGCCGCGGCCGTGAGACCTCGGAGGCGGAGGTGGCGATCCGGCGAACGCCGCGCCAGATGTGGCTCCGCCTGGCGTCGGCCTACATCCTGCTGCAGGCTGCGCTCTACCTCGTGCTCTCGCGCTTCACGGACAGCCCCGTGCCCTGGGGCGACGCCTTCACGACGGCGCTAAGTATTCTGGCGATGTGGATGCTGGCGCAGAAATACATCGAGCAGTGGGGCGTCTGGATGGTGATCAACGCCGTCTCAGCCGCGCTCTACTTCTGGAAGGGCATGACGCCGACGGCCGTCACCTATGTCGTCTATACCATTGTGCCCATCTTCGGGTACGTGCGGTGGCGGCGGATGATGGCGGACTGAAACCGAACCGAGGCAGAGAGCCTGCTTTTTGAAGGCCTACAGGGTGTTGGCCTGCAAAAGGCGGCCCGTTTTGGAGGCCGACGGGGTGTTGGCCTATAAAAGGCGGCCCGTTTTGGAGGCCTACGGGGTGTTGGCCTGCAAAAGGCGGCCCGTTTTGGAGGCCTACGGGGTGTTGGCCTATAAAAGGCGGCCCGTTTTGGAGGCCGACGGGGTGTTGGCCCGCAAAAGGCGGACTGTTTTGGGGCCCGACGGGGTGTTGGCCTGCAAAAGGCGGACTGTTTTCGAGGCCGACGGGGTGTTGGCCTGCAAAAGGCGGACTGTTTTCGAGGCCGACAGGGTGTTGGCCTGCAAAAGGCGGCCCGTTTGGGGGCCCGACGGGGTGTTGGCCTGCAAAAGGCGGCCCGTTTGGGAGCCCGACGGGGTGTTGGCCTGCAAAAGGCGGACTGTTTTGGGGCCCGACGGGGTGCGCGGTCAAAAAGGCGCCGCCGTTAGCACCATTCCTCGCTGCGCGGTCAAAAAGGCGGCGCCGTTAGCACCATTCCTCGCTGCGCGGTCAAAAAGGCGCCGCCGTTAGCACCATTCCTCGCTGCGCGGCGAAAAAGGCGGCCCGTTTTTCACAGTTCTTGCCTGCGCGGTGAAAAAGGCGGCCTGTTTTTCACAGTTCTTGGGTGCGCGGTGAAAAAGGCGGTCCGTTTTTCACCATTCTTAGCTGCGCGGTCAAAACGGCGCCGCCTTTAGCACGCCGCCACCCTGCGCGGCTCCGTTTTTTAGCCTTTCGCTCTTCACCGTTAGATTTTAGTTCCACGGCGCCCTATGTTTGCCGCCCGAAAAATCATCGCCCCTATTCGATTTTATGCGTCTATACATCCTGCGCCCAGCCGCCTGGCTGATCCTGCTGACGATCATCACACCGCCCGCGCGGGCACAAATCAACGAAGAGGTCTTCACGACCGACACCACGCGCCCATCGGACGACCTGCACCGGCTCTCGCTCGAGGTCGATAACCTTAGCTTTTTCCGCAACGCGGAGAGCGCCACCTTCGCCGCCAAGGGCTACACCCTGCCCGGCTTCCGGCTCCAGTTTCGTGCCGCCTACCGTCCGGCGGAGCGGGTAACGATCGAGGCCGGTCTGCACTCCCTCTGGTTCTGGGGGGCCAACCGATACCCCGCCTTTGCCTATAACGACATCGCCGTATGGCGGGGCGAATCGTCGCGCCGCCCTTTCCATCTGCTGCCCTTCTTCCGCGCCCGCGCCTCGCTCTCGCCCCAAGTGGATATCATCCTGGGCGACATCTACGGCGGCGCCAACCACCGCCTCATCGAGCCCCTATACAACCCCGAGCTGAACCTCTCGGCCGACCCCGAGGCCGGTCTCCAGATCCTCTACCACCCGCGCCGCGCCCAGATCGACATCTGGCTCAACTGGGAGAGCTTCATCTATAAACTCGACACCCACCAGGAGGCCTTCACTTTCGGACTCTCCTCGCGTCTCCACCTCACTCCGCCCGACGCGCCGCTCCATCTCTACGCCCTGGCGCAGGGTCTGGCGCAGCATCGCGGCGGCGAGATAGACACCATCAGCGGCGATCAGGCCGTGCAGACGATGCTCAACGGTGCCATCGGGGCGGGCCTCGAGTGGAACGTCCGGCGCGGCGCACTCCGCCGCCTGGCACTCGAATACTCCCTCACGGGCTATTACCAGCACGCTGGCAACCTCTGGCCCGTCAAGCGGGGCCACGGACGCTATCTGGACCTCCGCGCCGACCTCTCGCCCGGTTTCCACCTCCGCGCCGCCTACTGGCAGTGCGACGACTTCGTGTCGCTCTTCGGCCACCCCTACTTCGGCGTCATCTCCACCTACCTCGACGGCGCCGTCTATCGCCGCCCGCAGATGCTCCGCTTCGGGGCCGAATACACGCGCCACTTCAGCCGCGACTGTTCGTTAGGCATCGACTTCGACGCCTTCCATCGCCTCGCTGCGCCGATCACTGACCCCGCCGGCCGTTACGACTTCGAGGGCCCACGCTTCAGCTACTCCTTCGGCGTCTACCTCCGTTTCCGCCCCACTTTCCCGCTGAAGGGCTCCGCGCGGTGACGTGACACGAAAAAGAAGGGGGGCACAGACCTTGCGTCCGTGCCCCCCGTGCTTATCGATGAGCTACTCGCGGCTCAGCGGCTCCATCACGCGCCAGCGAAGCGATACTCGGCTTGGATGTCCTCGGCCAGGCGGGTAAAGAGCTCCTCAATGAGGCGATCCGTCACGTCGAGGGCCGACTGGAGCATCTTGTCCGAGAAGGCCTGCAGCAACTCGCGGGCGTGGATGGGCTGCGTCTCATAGACGGCCAGGTATTGCGCCTCCATCTCACGCTGACGCTGCGTCGTCTCGGCCTCCCAGCGGGCATAGGTCTCCTGAATCAGCGGGGCGTATCGGTTATAGTTCACCATGCCCAGCGTCTGCACCTTGCGGAACTTCCAATAGGCCGAATCAGCATCCGACCGGAGCCCGCCCTTCGTGTACGCCTCGGGGTAGGAAGTGATACCCTGATAGAGCGGCAGAAAGACACCCAGTACGGCCATGCCCATCGCCATATAGTCCACCCGGCCGATGGCCTGCGGCAGCTCCGGCCGCACGTGCAGGATATGCGTCTGCGTGGTGCGGAAGATGGAGACGGGGCGATACTTTTCCTTCGGGTTGTTGTGCAGGTAGGGGTCGTGCTCCGTGCCCTGATAGTGGAAGCGGAAGGCGCGGCGCAGATCGTCTAAGGAAAGCGGGTGCTCGGCCTTGGCAAAGACGGGGAAGGTGTTCTTCGTCACGTCGTTCTCGATCGCGGGGCTGAACATGGCCTGAAGTCCCCAGACGCGCGGATAGTTGTAGGTCGTATCCAGCTTCACGTCGCGGATGTAAGCCGTGTGGAAGTCGAAGGGGCCCGTGGCGGGGTCGTAGAGGCCGTGCTTCTCGGCGAACTCGATGAGGTCGGCCGAAGCCATATAGTTGGCCTTGTCGTTCGGGTCATAGGTGCGGAAGCGGCTCTGATTGCCGGTCACGAAATACATATCCTCGGGCATGCGGCAGGCCAGCCACCGGTGGCCCGAAGCCGTCTCGAGGTACCATATCTCGCTCTCGTCCACGAAGCCGATGCCGAAGCCCTCAGAGATGCCATACTGCTCGATCAGGCTGCCCAAACGGCTGACGCCCTCGCGTGCCGTACGGATGTAGGGCAGGACGATGTTGAAGACCGAGTTCTCAGCCAGACCGTCCTTCACCAGCGGGTCAACGGCCAGCGCCTTCTCACTGCTGAAGATGCTCTCCGTGGCGCTCATACCCACGCCCGCCGTGTTATACCCAGCGCTACCCCAGCTGCCACGCAGGTGGCAGGGCGCGAGCGCGGTGTAACCTAACGCCTCGCGGGGCAATTCGCAGCGGAAGCCGCTGTCCTGGGCCACAAACTCCTTCGGTCCCTCTTCGCGGTCCTCATAGATCTCCAGATTCTTGGCGAAGGACATGTTCCAATCCTCCGACCGGGCCAGGATCATCGACCCATCGGCCGTCATGCGACTGCCTACGATCACGGTCGTACACTCTGACGGATAAGCTCCGCCTTGCTTCAATTCTTCGTTTGTCATTACGCTGTAGTTTTTATGGTGTATATAAATGAATCGGAGGCCCTGCAGCGTATGCACCACAGAAGCCTCCGTTTGTTTCATGCGTTCGCGTCCCTCTTTGAGATCACCGCGCCGCTCTTCCAGGCCTGCCCCACTTTTTCTCCGATGGCGTAGTAGCCGCTTTGGAAGGGATCGAAGAGGATGGCGTTAAGGCGCGTTGGGTCGACACGTCCCCGCTCGTCAAGCACAGTCTCATCGGCCAGCACGTTGACGATCTCGCCGACCACGCGCATCGTGCCGTCCGTCGTCTTCATGTCCACCACGCGGCACTCGATGGTCAGCGGAAACTCCGTCACCACAGGTGCGTCCACCCGTTCGCTCCGCACAGCGTGCAACCCCGTGCGCTCGAACTTGTCCGGCACCTTGTTGCCCGTGACCATACCGAAGTAGTCGGCCGCTTCCAAGTGATCCTGGTTGGCCACGCTGATGGTAAAGGCACGCCGCGCCCGCAGATTGTCGGCCGTCTTGTGCGTGTCACTGATGTTGAGCGCCACCTTGTTGTCGTCGCAGATACCGCCCCAAGCCATGTTCATTACGTTCACCCGGTCGTCCTCGCCGTACGTGGCGATCATCAACACAGGCATAGGAAAGAGGTAGGGCTTCACCCCCAAATTGATCTTCATTGTTTCGTTCTCCTTTCTGATTATAAGTGCCCCAAATGTAAGGCGAGAACTTACCACAGCACTACTTTCCCAGCTAAGCCCAGATCGAGCGTGCCAGAAGTGATACCTAAGGCCTTGAATGCACGTCCTAACGTCGGGATGGAAACGCTCAGGCCACGTTCCAAGCGGGATATCTGCGCCCTTTTTACGCCCATCCGTTCGCCCAATTGTTCCTGTGTGAGGTTCTGCTTCAGCCGCTCGTTGCGTATGGCTTCCCCTATGCGGTAAGCGTTTACAGCCGCTTCCACATCGGCCTCGAACTTGTCCCTCTCGGAGGTACCCCGCTTGCCGAAGTGTTCGTCCAGCGCGTCGTCCAAGGTGGTAAAATGCATTTGTGTCATAAGGCGGATTTGTTTTTGAAATACTCCATTCTGATTGCTTCAGCCTTCGCTATTTCTTTCGAAGGTGTCTTCTGTGTCTTCTTTACGATACCGTGAGTAGCTACTATGAGCGTGTTATTCGCCGTATCCCAAAAGGCGAATATTCGGCAGTTCGTCTTGTTGTAGAGTGTGCGAAATTCCCAGATCTCCGCTCCTTCCAGCTTTTTGAACAGTTCGCTGTTACGCTCCCCACTGGCTATGCGCTTCATGTTGTAATAAATCTTGTATGCAGCAGCTTGGGGAGGCTGGATATGAAATCCTTTGCTTCGTCCATCAATAGAATCTCGAATTTGCGCATTTCCCATACGTCTTTACGACGCAAAAGTAGGTATAGCCCGTATTGGCGCCTCGTTTTCCCTTGATGCGTAGCTCTGCAAACCTCAAAAAGTGGCCGGGGTGGGGGCTATGCCTACTTTTGTCCGCCCAAAGACACAGCTCCAATGGGCATTCTTTATAGTTACACATCATCCTCCGAACGATAGACTTATGAGCAACCAAGAACGACTGGATCAACTGATCCAACATATCGACGAGCTGGCACAACTGACGGCCAGCATTCGCGGCACGGAGATCTATCCGGTCTCTTTCTTCAGCCACGCATTCGAGTTGACGGGCAAGATGCAGGTCGACCTGCACGAGATGGAGATCGGGCAAATCGAGCTCTTCGACCGGCAACTCCGCCAGCATCGCGAACAGATCCGCGCCTTCGAGACTAAGGCACGCCCCTCCTTCGAGGCACCCACTCCAGAGCAGGCCTCGCCCACACCTCCGCCAGCGCCACAAGCTGACGAAGAGGAGCCGATCATGCGGCCCACACCCATGCCTGCACCGGTGCCCGAGCCTCAACCGGACCCTGCACCCACACCCGAGCCTACCCCCGTACAAAGCCAAACTCCGCAGGCGCCCGCAAACACCACTCCCAAGCCGACGCCCATCCCTGTGCCCAAAATGGCCCCGGCCCCATTGTCGCACGCGGACACATCGCTCAACGACGCCATCGAGCGCACGAAACTGACCGACCTCCGCAAGGCCTTCACGCTGAACGACCGCTTCCGCTTCTGCCGCGAGCTCTTCGACCGCGATGAGGCCCGCATGAACGACACGCTGAGCGCGCTCAACGAGGCCCACTCCTACAGCGAATCCCTCGACCTGCTCCGCGCCCGTGTCCAGTGGGACTTTGAGGGCGAGACGGCCACGGACTTCCTCAAGTTCATCGAGCGACGCTTCGTCTGATGGGTAAGCTCACGATCGTCCCCACGCCGGTGGGGAACCTGGAGGACATGACCTACCGCGCCGTGCGTGTGCTCCGTGAGGCCGACCTGATCCTGGCCGAGGATACGCGCACGACGCTCGTCCTGCTTCGTCATTATGAGATACAGAACCGCCTCCAGTCGCACCACGCCTTCAATGAGCATCGCACGGCAGAGGAGCTCGTGGAGCGTATGCAGGCCGGTGAGCACATGGCGCTCGTATCGGACGCCGGCACACCGGCCATCTCCGACCCCGGCTTCCTGCTCGTCCGGGCCTGTGTGGCGGCGGGCGTGGAGGTGGAGTGCCTGCCGGGTGCCACGGCCTTTGTGCCGGCCCTAGTAGTGTCTGGTTTGCCGACGGATCGCTTCTGCTTCGAGGGGTTCCTGCCGCCCAAGAAGGGTAGGCGGACACGCCTGGAGGCACTGCGCGAGGAGCGTCGCACGGTGATCCTCTACGAGTCGCCTCACCGACTCCGCAAGACGCTCGATCAGCTCTCCGAAGTGCTCGGCCCGGAGCGTCGCCTGTCCGTCTCGCGCGAGATCTCGAAACGGTTCGAAGAGACCGTCCGCGGACGGGTGGACGAAATAATTCCGCACTTCACCGTGAACGATCCGCGGGGAGAGTTTGTTATAGTGGTGGCCGGCGCGGACGAGACGTCTGAAGACCGGCATCCATCCACAGTTTCATCTACTTAAAAACCATATTGTAACAATGAAAAGGATCGTATTATTCCTCCTGAGCACGGCCCTGCTGACGGCCTCCTGCGTAGAGAACTCTTCAGAGTATCAGAAGCTGAAGAGCGAGAATGAAGAGTTGAAGGCTGACAAGGCCAAGAGCACCGAAGAGCTGAACGAGATGCTCTCCACCCTGAATGACATCCAGACCGACATCCAGTCCATCAAGGACGCCGAGCAGTATCTCAAGATCGAACCCACCAGCGGCGAGATGAACGCCAACAAGAAGGAGCAGATCAGGAACAACATGAAGCTCATTGCCGAGACGCTCAAGAACAACCGCGAGCAGCTCAACGCCCTGCAAGAGAAACTGAAGAAGAGCAACATCCAGTCGTCGGCCTTGCAGAAGACCATCGACCGCATCTCCAAAGAGCTCAACGAGAAGGCCCAGATGATAGCCAGCCTGCAAGAGGAGCTGGCCAAGAAGGACATCCGTATCAAGGAGCTGGACGACATCGTGGCCAACCTCAACCAGAACGTGGAGACCCTCAACGCCACCAGCGCCGAGCAAACCAAGAAGATCAACGAGCAGGATAAGCAGCTCCACCGCGCCTACTATTGCTTCGGCACGAAGAAGGAGCTCAAGGATCAGAACATCCTGACCGGCGGCGGACTCTTCTCGAAGTCCAAGATGGCGAAGGAGAACTTCAACGAGGACTACTTCATCTCCATCGACACCCGCGAGGTGACCTCCATCCCGCTCTACGCCCGCAAGGCCACCGTACGCTCCAGCCACCCGGAGAACTCGTATCGCTTCGTCAAGGACGCCGAGGGCAACCTGACGCTCGAGATCGTCAACGCTAAATCGTTCTGGAGCATGAGCAAGTACCTCGTCGTGGAGGTCGGATGACCAGCCCCGAGCGCCGCTACACGTCCTTGTTTATCGACTTGGACAACACGTTGTGGGACACCATCCACGACAATAAAAAATGCCTCGAAGAGCTTTTTGTCGACTATCAATTCGATCGACACTTTGCCTCCTTCGAGGCTTTTTATGCCCTTTACCTTCCCTATAACGAGCGACTCTGGGAGCGCTATCAGAACCAGGAGATCGATCGCCGGACCCTGCTGCAAGAGCGCATGCTGCATGTGCTCCGTCCGATGGGCATCCGTGACACCCGCCTGGCCATGCGCCTCAACCGTGACCTCAACGAGCGTACCACACGCCACACGACGCTCATCCCCGGCGCCACGGAGCTGCTCGAGCACGTCAGCCGTTCGTACCGCCTCTTCGTCCTCTCCAACGGCTTTCACGAGGTGCAAAGCCTGAAGATGGAGCGCGCCGGGATAGCCCGCTTCTTCCGTGGGCTGATCCTCTCCGAGCGGGTCGGCGCCCGCAAGCCCAACCCCGTCTTTTTCGACTACGCCCTCCATCACACCCGGACGCGTCGCACGGAGGTGCTCATGATCGGCGACAGCTACGCGGCCGACATCGCCGGCGCCCTCCGCTCCGGTATCGACGCCCTCTGGTACAACCCCGCCGGACTGCGGCCCACGGGCAACCTCCGCCCACAGTTCACCGTCCGCACCCTCGACGAGATCCGGGAGATCCTGTAAGGCCGATTTACGGTAAATCGAGGCAAGTCTGCTTGACGCTGATTTACGGTAAATCGGAGCCATGCAAGCCTGCGCGGGGCTGATATACTGTATATCGAGGCCATGCAAGCCTGCGCGGAGCTGATTTACTGTATATCGAGGCCATGCAAGCCTGCGCGGAGCTGATTTACTGTATATCGAAGCCATGCAAGCGTGCGCGGGGCTGATTTACTGTATATCGGAGCCATGCAAGCGTGCGCGAGGCTGATATACTGTATATCGAGGCCCCAAAAACCTACGGCGGATGGAAATAATGTATTTCCGAAGGCTGTCTATGGTTAGATTTTAGATGTTCCCTTAAAACATCTTCTACTTTTACGCCGCTAAACAATTCGGCGACGTATGAACTACGCAGAAACCCTTCAATATCTCTATGTACGGACGCCCGCCTTCCATCGCGTCGGGGCGGACGCCTACAAGCCCGGGCTGGAACGCAGTCGGGCCCTCGACGACGCACTGGGGCGACCCTCCGCGGCCTACCCCATCATTCACGTGGCCGGCACCAACGGCAAAGGCTCCGTCTCTCACCTGCTGGCCGCCACGTTTCAGGCGCACGGCCTCCGCACAGGACTCTATACCTCCCCGCATTTAATCGACTTCAGCGAGCGCATCCGCGTCGACGGCCAGCCCATCCCGCAGCAGCGCGTGGTGGACTTCGTGGCCGAAAACGCACACCTCATCGACCGCCTGGAGCCCTCCTTCTTCGAGCTGACCTCGGCCATGGCCTTCGACTATTTCCGCCGCTGCAAGGTGGACATCGCCGTCATCGAGACAGGCCTCGGCGGCCGTCTGGACAGCACGAACATCGTCACGCCCATCCTCAGCGTCATCACCAACGTCAGCCTCGACCACACGCAGTACCTCGGCGACACGCTCGCGCAGATCGCTGCCGAAAAGGCGGGTATCATCAAGCCCGGTGTGCCCGTCGTGGTGGGTGAAGTCGACGACAAGGCTGTGCGCCGTGTGTTTGCAGACAAGGGCGACGAGTGCGACACGCCCATCTTTTGGGCCGAAGAGGAAGACGTGCTGCGGAAGGTCCGCCCATTGCCCGACGGGCGTTGGGAGTTTGAATCTACCGAGTTTGGCACACTCATCGGCGAGCTGGGCGGATCGTTCCAAGTGGCCAACGCGCGCACGGTGCTCACGGCGCTGAACATCTTCTTCCATCCCCCCGTATTAAGAAAGATACTGCCCGAGGCTGTCCGCCAGGGATTCGCCCATGTGGTCGAGATGACCGGGCTCGCAGGCCGCTGGCAGACCATCGCCCGCCGCCCGACCATCATCTGCGATTCGGGGCACAACGTCGGCGCATGGACCCGCCTCCGCCCCCTCCTCGACGAGTCGGCCCGGCGGCACGCCCGCCTGTATATGGTCGTGGGCATGAGCAGCGATAAGGACATCACCGCCGTGCTCCGCCTCATGCCTCCGCGCGCCACGTATTACTTCACCCAAGCCGACACCGACCGTGCCCTCTCGGCCGACGAGCTGGCCAAGCTGGGTGCCAAGGCCGGCCTTCAGGGCACGGCTTACGTCACCGTCCCCGAGGCCATTCGCGCGGCACAGGCCGCGGCCACGGCAGACGACATGATCTTCGTCGGCGGCAGTCACTTCGTCCTGGCCGACGCCCTGCCACTACTCACCCAGAATTAACCCAGGGCGCATCACTCCTCCCCGTCGATCCGCCCTAACGATAGACTATTACTAACTACTTATACACAACAATGACACAAGCATTACAAACCCTCAGAGACAAGCCGTCAGCACGTTGGACGGCACTCATCCTGCTGGCTATGGCGATGTTCTTCTCTTACATTTTCATGGACATCCTTTCGCCGCTGAAAGACATTTTGGAAACCCAGCGCCACTGGGATTCGACCGCCTTCGGCACCTACGCCGGCTCCGAGACCTTCCTCAACGTCTTCATCTTCTTCCTCATCATTGCCGGTATCATCCTCGACAAGATGGGCGTGCGCTTCACGGCGCTCCTCTCCGGCGTGGTGATGGTGGCCGGCGCCACCATCAATTGGTACGCCGTCACGGACGCCTTCATGGGCTCCTCGCTCGAGGCCTGGTTCACGGCCAACCTGAACTACATCCCGCTGCTCGACGAGCTGGGCGTCTCGCCCTTCTATCAGGGCATGCCCGCCTCGGCCAAGTTTGCCTCCGTCGGCTTCATGATCTTCGGTTGCGGCGTAGAGATGGCCGGCATCACCGTCTCGCGCGGTATCGTGAAGTGGTTTAAGGGTAAAGAGATGGCTCTGGCGATGGGATCAGAGATGGCTCTGGCCCGACTCGGCGTAGCCACCTGTATGATCTTCTCGCCCGTCATCGCCCGCATGTCTACGCCGCCCGATGTGTCGCGTTCCGTAGCCTTCGGCGTGATCCTGCTGCTCATCGCCCTGATCATGTTCGTCGCCTACTTCTTCATGGATCGCAAGCTCGATGCTGAGACGGGCGAGGCCGAAGAGGCCGAAGAGCCGTTCCACATCAAGGACCTCGGCCGCATCCTCTCCGACGGCGGCTTCTGGCTCGTGGCCCTGCTCTGCGTGCTCTACTATTCGGCCATCTTCCCCTTCCAGAAGTACGCCGTGAACATGCTCCAGTGCAACATCACCTTCAACCCACCGGCCGAGGGCAGCTTCTGGGCCTCCAGCACGGTAGCTTACGTGCAATACGTCGTTATGCTCCTCATCGCCATCACGGCCTTTACGAGCAACTTCAGCCGGGGCGTGATGAAGAGCATCCTGCTCGTAGCCTCCATCGCCTCGCTACTTGTCTTCTGCTACATGGCCTACTGCCGCCAGTCGGCCGAATCCATCTTTGCCGTCTTCCCGCTCCTGGCCGTCGGCATCACGCCGATCCTCGGCAAATACGTCGACAACAAAGGCAAGGCCGCCTCGATGCTGATGCTCGGATCGATCCTGCTCATCATCTGTCACCTCACGTTCGCCTTCGTCCTGCCGCAGTTCAAGGGCAGCCCCGTAGGCGGTGTCGTGTTGGCCTTCGCCACCATCCTGGTGCTCGGCTCGTCGTTCTCGCTCGTGCCCGCGTCGCTGTGGCCCAGCGTGCCGAAGCTGGTTGATAGCAAAGTGATCGGCTCGGCCTACGCGCTCATCTTCTGGATACAGAACATCGGCCTCTGGCTCTTCCCGCTGCTCATCGGCAAGGTGCTCAAAGCCTCTAATCCAGAGGTAGAACAAGCCCTGGCCTCGGGCCAACTCACGCCGACGGAAGCCGCCGTATCGTACAACTACACCAACGCGCTGCTCATGCTCGCCATGCTCGGTGTGGCCGCCCTCGTGCTCGGCATCCTGCTGAAGGCTGTCGACAAGAAGCACCACCTCGGCCTCGAGGAGCCGAACATCAAGCCGCAATAATCGGTCGACTTGAAAACGTGAAAAGTCCCCCGGACGCTCAGGTTCTCCACCCTGCGTTCGGGGGACTTTCTTCATGCGCGCAGCCTTGTCTTTCCCCGACAAGCACCCCCTTCCCCATAGAAGCGACCGGTGGCGGGCCATCCGCGATGCAGCCCAACTCGCTCTCTGATGCCCACTATCAAACAGCCCCCTCGAAATGCTCCGCGCAAACTCTCCACAGGCAAACAGGCACCTGTTTATTAAAGCACGAGTTCGTGGCTTATCAAACAGGCGCCTGTTTATTAAAGCACAAGTATGATACTTATCAAACAGGCACCTGTCTATTAAATCACAATTTTGAGGCTTATCAAACAGGCGCCTGTCTATTAAATCACAATTTTGATGCTTATCAAACAGGCGCCTGTCTGCTAAATTACAAGTATAAGGCTTATCAAACAGGCACCCTAAACGTCCAGCGCACACTACGCGAAACTGATCCCCCCCCTGAACGCCCCCAGAACCCTCGTCGCAAGGCAAAGCCGAGAGCTGCGATCTGCCCCTGCACCCGTCGCTTGACCCTTTTGCCCTTTCTTTGCCGCGCTTTTCCCCATCCGCAGCAAGTTCTCCCCACAAACAAACGGATGGGCCAACAGCACGAAACAGAATGAAGAAAGAAATTTATGTCACCGGAGCCGGCATCGTCTCCGCCCTCGGACTCGGCAAAGACGCCAATTTGCGCGCACTGATCAACCAACAATCGGGCGTCCAGCCCATCCAGTTCCTCGAGACTGCACACCGCAACCTGCCCTCGGGCGAAGTCAAGCATAGCAACGACGCCCTCTGCGAACAGCTCGGCATACCTCCCGCGGAGGCCTTCATCCGCTCCTCCCTCCTGGCCATTCCCGCCGTGCAGGAGGCGCTCGAGCAGGCCCGTATCGGCGATCTGGCACCGACGGCACGCGTCGCGCTACTCTCCGGCATCACCGTCGGCGGCATGGACAAAGCCGAACAGTACTACGACGATTTCCTCCAGAACGACTCCCGCAACGCCTACATCGAGCTGAACGATTGCGGCGCATGCACCGAGCAGATTGCCGACTTTTTCGGTAGCCGCTTCACGCTCGTGTCGACCATCGTCACCGCCTGCTCCTCATCGGCCAACGCGCTCATGCAGGGCGCCGAACTCCTCCGCTCGGGGCGCGCCGACGTCGTCGTGGCCGGGGGCTGCGAATGCCTCTCGCGTTATCACGTCAACGGCTTCAATACCCTCAAAATCCTCGATCCGGACGTCTGCCGACCCTTCGACCGCGACCGCGCTGGCATCAATCTCGGCGAAGGGGCAGGGTACGTGGTCCTCGAAACGGCCGAGCACGCCCGAGCGCGTGGTGTCCGCCCCATCGGCCGACTCTCCGGCGCGGCCAACGCCTGCGATGCCTACCACCCAACGGCCTCCTCGCCCGACGGCCTCGGTCCCTATCTGGTCATGCAGCAAGCCGTTCAGGACGCCGGGCTCACCCCCGACGACATCGATTACATCAATGCGCACGGCACCGGCACACCCAACAATGATCTCACCGAGGGCCTCGCGGCCATGCGTCTCTTCGGCGACCGCGTCCCGCCCATCGCCTCCGTCAAGGCCTACACGGGTCACACCACCAGCGCGGCCGGCAGCATCGAAGCCATCATCGCACTTCTGGCCATCGAACATCAATTCCTCCCCGTCAACCTCTACTTCCGGAATCCCATCCCGGAGCACAACTTCCGGCCCCTCACGGATCCGCAGCCCACGCGCCCCGTTCGCCACATCCTCTCCAACTCCTTCGGCTTCGGCGGCAACGACACCGCGCTCGTCCTCTCCGCCGTCTAATAACTACCCTCTACTCTCTACCCTCTATATGCCTATACCTATATATATACGCTCCGCCCGACAGATCTCAGCCCAGACGCCTCTCACCGACGACTGGTTCGACAGCCCCATCCTTCACCGCGACGCCACGGCCGTCCGCAGCCTTGACCCCAACTTTTCGGAGCACATCCCGCCGCTCGTCGCCCGCCGCCTCTGCACCCTGCTGCGCCGTGCCGTCGTCCTCTCTCGCCTTACCCTCCGCGAGGCCGACCTCGAGCTACCCGACGCCATCATCAGCGGCACAGGCCTTGGCTGCATCCAAAACACCGAGCGTTTCCTCCACGCCATTCGCCAGGAGGGCGAGCAATGCCTCCAGCCCACGGCCTTCATGCAGTCCACGCACAACATCATCAGCTCCACCATCGCCATCGACCTCAAGTGCCACGCCTACAACACGACCTACGTCCACCGCGGCACATCCTTCGAGAACGCCCTCCTCGACACCCTCCTGCGGCTCCGCTCGGGTAGCATCCGCAACGCGCTCGTCGGCGGCTTCGACGAACTCACCGACGATTATCTCCACTTCTTCCGTCGCACCGGTCGCTGGCAATTCACCCCCGACGGTTTCGCCGGCGAAGCTGCCGTCAGCTTCCTCCTCGACGGCCAACAAGACCCCAACACCCTCTGCCGCCTCGATGACCTCCGCCTCCTCTATCGCCCCACGCTCGACACCCTCCGCGACGCCCTCCACGATCTCCTCACCGCCAACGCTTGCTCATTAGACGACATCGACGCCGTCCTCATCGGCCTCAACACCAACCCCGACAACGACACGGTCTACCTCGACGCCGCCGCCCAGCTCTACCCCGCGACGCCACTCATCCGCTACAAGCACCTCTTCGGCGAATCCTTCTCCGCGTCCGCCCTTGCCCACTACGTCGCCGCCACCTGCCTTCGTCGCGGCCACATCCCGGCGCACCTCCGCCTCGACTCCGCCGCCGCGTCCCTCCCCGTCCGCCGCATCCTCATCCACAATCACTCGATGAATAAAACCCACACCCTCACCCTTCTTTCCGCATGCTAAGACTACTCATCCTTTCCACCCTCCAGTCCATCCTTCTCGTCTCCGGACAGACCTTCCTCAAGTTTGCCCTCACCAAAATGCTTCCCTTCTCCTGGACGTGGGCCTTCTTCCGCAGCGCCCTCTTCAACTGGCAATTCTCTGCCTCGGGGATTGCCATGGGCTCCGCCTCCCTGCTTTGGTTCTACATCCTTCGCCACCACAACCTCTCCCTGGCCTACCCGCTACTCAGCATCAGCTACATCTTCGGCCTCCTCGCCTCCATCCTCATCCTTCACGAGCCTGTCCCCCCCGTTCGTTGGTTGGGCGTCCTCCTGATCATGTCCGGTGTAGCCCTCCTTACCCGCTAAGGCCTCCTCAAAGCCTCCTCGGACGATTCCATCACACGAACGCGCCTCATGGATGGTGCGTCTTTAGTCATCGCTCCCCTTCCCTACCCTCCGACATAGGCCTCAAAAGGCCACATCACGACCCTGATTCAGGCATTCACCCACGAATCAGGCCATGCATCCCGAAAAAACATGACAAACACAAAGACCTCCATCTCAACACTCTAACTCACCCCCAAAAACACAACGACAGCGCTTTCGACACATTTCTCGAGAAAGATTTTGGCGTTATAGGAAAGGGCTTACATTTGTGCACGTTTAAAAAACATATAAACATGAAAACCGAAGAAATTCTGTCATCATTAGAGGCCAAGCATCCTGGTGAAAAGGAATACCTGCAGGCCGTGAAAGAAGTACTCACCTCTATTGAGGGCGTCTACAACGAGCATCCAGAGTTTGAGAAAGCGAAAATCATCGAGCGCCTTGTCGAGCCCGATCGCATCTTCACTTTCCGTGTGCCCTGGGTCGACGACCAAGGCGAAGTGCACGTAAACTTGGGTTACCGTGTCCAATTCAACAACGCGATCGGCCCGTACAAAGGTGGCCTCCGCTTCCATCCATCCGTGAATCTCTCTATCCTCAAGTTCCTCGGCTTCGAGCAGACCTTCAAAAACGCTCTTACCACCCTCCCCATGGGCGGCGGCAAGGGCGGTGCAGACTTCGTATTCCGCGGACGTAGCGACGCTGAAGTCATGCGATTCTGTCAGTCGTTCATGCTCGAGCTCTGGCGTAATATTGGCCCCGACACCGACGTCCCCGCTGGTGACATCGGCGTTGGCGCACGTGAAGTAGGCTATCTCTACGGCATGTATAAGAAGCTCGCCCGCGAACACACCGGCACACTCACCGGCAAGGGCATGGAGTTCGGCGGATCGATCCTCCGTCCGGAAGCTACGGGCTTTGGCGGTCTCTATTTCGTCAACCAGATGCTCCGCGAGCACGGACACGACATCAAGGGCAAGACCGTAGCCGTTTCAGGCTTTGGTAACGTGGCTTGGGGTGCCGTAACGAAGGCTACTGAGCTGGGCGCGAAGGTGGTTACCATCTCCGGTCCTGACGGATATATCTACGATCCGGCTGGCGTTTCGGGTGAGAAGATCAACTATATGCTGGAGCTCCGCGCATCGGGCAACGACATCGTAGCTCCGTACGCTGACAAGTTCAAGGAAGCTACCTTCACCGCAGGCAAACGTCCGTGGGAGCAGAAGGTAGACATCGCGCTGCCTTGCGCTACCCAGAACGAGCTCAACGCTGAAGACGCTCGCGCCTTGATCAACAACAAGACGCTCTGCGTAGCCGAGATCTCTAACATGGGATGCACCGCTGAGGCTGTCGACCTGTTCTTGGAGAACCAGCAGCTGTTTGCGCCGGGTAAGGCTGTCAATGCCGGTGGCGTAGCTACCTCTGGCCTCGAAATGACACAGAACGCTATGCACCTCTCTTGGACGGCTGCTGAAGTAGACGAACGTCTGCACCAGATCATGAGCAGCATCCACGAACAGTGTGTTGTTCACGGGCGTGAAGGCAAATACATCAACTATGTAAAGGGTGCCAACATCGCTGGCTTCATGAAGGTAGCCCGCGCAATGATGGCGCAAGGTATTGTCTAAGCCTGTCAGTCTCCCGCCTATAATCCGCGGACTTTACCCGGATTCTTGGCGATGAAATCTTTCCACCCGGCGTATGCTTTTTCAGGCATGGGCCGGGTGGTTTGCATATAGTGGCAATAGGCGGCGGCGAGGCCATCCGTAGCGTCCAGCTGGGGGAGCATGTCGGCCTCGGGGATGTGTAGGATGCGCTGCAGCATGCCTGCCACCTGCTCCTTCGATGCCTGACCATTGCCGGTGATGGCCATTTTGATCTTCAGCGGGGCATATTCAAAGATGGGGATCTCGCGATTCAGGGCCGCCGCGATGGCCGCACCCTGCGCACGTCCGAGCTTGAGCATGCTCTGCACGTTCTTCCCGAAGAAGGGTGCCTCGATCGCCATCTCGTCGGGGTGATACTCGTCCATCAGGGCAAGCACCTTCTGATAGATGCGGTGCAGGCGGAGGTAATGATTCTCGTAGCGGTCGAGCTTGAGCACCCCCATCGTCACTAAGGCCGTCGTGCGTCCCCGGACGATGAGCACGCCATAGCCCATCACAACGGTACCCGGGTCGATGCCAATGATGACGCGCTCCGCGGTCTGTTCCGGAAGTTTCATTGCAGCGCCAACTCCTCCAAAAGGGTGGAGAAATAGGCCACCTCTGTGCCATATCGCTTTGCGACGGCCTGCAGCAGTTCGTCGCCGGAGGCCTCTAACCAACGATGCAACGTGGTTTCGTCTGGGACACAAAACTGCATGGACACGGATCGGCCGTTGCTGTCCTCGACTTCGTGCAGGATGCGCTGCAAACGCAGCGTGTGGAACTCTGGGTGCTGCCCGATGGCAGGCAAAAGGGTCGTTCGCAAATAGTTCAGTCCATCCTCATAGGTCTGGTTTGAGAAATGGAACGTGGTGTAGAAAACAAGCATATCTATTCGAATGAATTTTGGATCAAAATTAGGGTGTCTGAAGGAAAGATCTATATTTGCGCCGTCTTAACCGAAGGGGCATTAGCTCATCTGGCTAGAGCGCGACACTGGCAGTGTCGAGG
>ERZ773100.453-NODE-453-length-20921-cov-5.329292_pt1 | contig 20921 bp, 18 predicted proteins | sample MGYA00511119_ERZ773100 | MGnify/ENA primary metagenome ERZ773100 (study PRJEB29015, sample SAMEA2738000) | human oral metagenome | biome: human oral; feature: human-associated habitat; material: dental | place: China | collected 2111 ...
CCGTAGGAACTATGGGGATAGCTTGGTAAATTTAGTTGGCTAACAGAAGCAACTACTACCCAAGAACCCTGCGACTTCAGTCATGGGAGGTTCAGTTGTTAATGGAAGAAGAAAATGCAGTAGGTATGTATGATTATTATGGAAAAGATGAACATATAGTTACTTTTATGAGAAGACCAGAAAGTAATATTTGTACAGATGGACTATTAGGTGGAAAACCTCATCCTAGAGTATATGGTTCATTTCCAAGAGTTTTAGGAAAATTTGTTCGTGAAATGCAAACAATGTCTTTAGAAGAAGCTATATATAAAATGACACATAAACCTGCAGTAACATTTAAAATAGACAATAGAGGTTTATTGAAAGAAGAATATTTTGCAGATATAGTAATCTTTGATGAAGCTAAAATTATAGATAAAGGAACTTTTATTGAACCAACTCAATTTCCAGATGGAATAGATTACGTATTAGTAAATGGAAAATTTGCAGTAAAAGAAGGAAAATCTACTTATGAATTAGGTGGAAAAGTAATAAGAATAGAAAGATAATTGATATTCAAAAAATAAAAGAAGAAATAATTATATCTTTATAATTATAGTTATTTCTTCTTTTTTTATTAAATGTTAAATCAATTTACAAAATCATAACAAAAGTTCCTGCAATAATTAATGAGCAACCAATTAAAGTTTTTAATGTAATTTGTTCTCCTAAAAAAATAAAGGCTAGGATAATAGTTATTACTATACTTAGTTTATCAATAGGGACAACTTTTGAGGCTTCTCCAAGTTGTAATGCTTTATAATAACAAAGCCAAGAAGCACCAGTTGCTAATCCTGATAAAATTAAAAATATCCAACTTTTTTTACTTATATCAACAATTCCATTTTGATTTCCAGTTATAAAAACCATAAACCAAGCCATAAGTACAACAACAATGGTTCTAACAGCTGTTGCTAGATTTGAATTGACACCTTCAATTCCAATTTTTGCTAAAATTGAAGTCAATGCTGCAAAGACAGCTGATAAAATAGCAAAAATAACCCACATGTATAATCATCTCCATAAAGTCTTATTAATTTATTATATATTCTACAACTTATTTTTAATTTTTCAAATAAAAATTATAATTATTTTATATACAAAATAATTATATAATAAAAATACTTTAAATTAAAAATATTATATTGACAAAAAATAGAAAGAGATATATCATAGTAGATAAGAATAGTATAAAATGGAGGGAAAATATGAAAAAAATATTTAAATTATTGACTGTTATGATTATTTCTTTATTTGTTGTTGCTTGTGGGGAGAAAAAAGAAGAGACTAAAACTTCTAATGAAATACAAAAAATAAAAGTTACAACAACTTTAAATTATTATCAAAATTTAATTGAAGAAATTGGTGGAGATAAAGTTGAGGTTACAGGACTTATGAAAGAAGGAGAAGACCCTCATCTATATGTAGCAACAGCTGGAGATGTAGAAAAGTTACAAAATGCTGATTTAGTTGTCTATGGAGGACTACACCTTGAAGGCAAGATGACGGATATATTTTCAAATCTATCTAATAAATATATTTTAAATTTAGGTGATCAATTGGATAAATCTCTTTTACATAAAGAAGATGAAAATACTTATGATCCACATGTTTGGTTTAATACAAAATTTTGGGCTATACAAGCTAAATCTGTGGCTGATAAATTAAGTGAAATATCGCCTGAAAATAAGGATTATTTTGAAAATAATTTACAAACTTATTTAAAATCTTTAGATGAAGCAACTAAATATATACAAGCTAAAATAAATGAAATTCCAGAAGAATCAAGATATTTAATTACGGCACATGATGCTTTTGGATATTTTGCTGAACAATTTGGTTTACAAGTAAAAGCTATACAAGGTGTTTCAACTGATTCGGAAATTGGAGCAAAACAAATTGAGGATTTAGCTAATTTTATAGTTGAACATAATATAAAGGCTATTTTTGTTGAATCTTCTGTAAATCATAAAAGTATAGAAGCTTTACAAGAAGCAGTAAAAGCTAAAGGTGGAAATGTAGAAATTGGTGGAGAACTTTATTCAGATTCTATGGGTGATAAAGAAAATAATACAGAAACATATATAAAAACAATAAAAGCAAATGCTGATACTATATCAAATGCTTTAAAATAAGAATTAGAAATAGGTGAAATAAATGAATGCTATTGAAATTAGAAATTTAACAGTTGCTTATGGTGAAAATATAGCATTGGAGAATCTTAATTTAGATGTTGAAGCTGGGAGTTTGATGGCACTTGTAGGTCCAAATGGAGCAGGAAAATCAACTCTTATAAAAACAATATTAAAATTTTTAAAACAAATAACTGGTGAAATAAAAATAAATGGAAAAACTTTGGCTTATGTTCCACAAAGAAATAGTGTTGATTGGGATTTTCCCACAACACTATTTGATGTAGTTGAGATGGGATGTTATGGCAGAGTTGGACTTTTTAAAAGAGTTAATAAAGAAGAAAAACAAAAAGTTTTAAAAGCAATAGAACAAGTTGGAATGTTAGATTTTAAAGATAGACAAATATCAGAACTTTCAGGCGGGCAACAGCAGAGAGCCTTTATTGCAAGAGCTTTAGTGCAGGAAGCTGATATTTATCTTATGGATGAACCTTTTCAAGGTGTTGATTCAACAACAGAAAAGTCTATAGTAGATATATTAAAAAAATTAAAATCAGAAGGAAAAACCTTAATTGTGGTACATCATGATTTGCAAACTGTACCAACTTATTTTGAAACTGTTACTTTTATAAATAAGAGTGTCATTGCAAGTGGAAAAATAAAAGAAGTTTTTACACAAGAAAATATAGATATGGCATACAAAAAATAATTAGGAAGATTAGAGGAATTTATGGCAGAAATATTTAGACTTTTTTTAAATAGCTATACTTTTAAAGTTGTTACGCTTGGTTGCACACTTTTAGGTGTAGTTAGTGCGATCATTGGGACTTTTGCAGTCTTAAAAAAAGAAAGCTTACTAGGTGATGGTATATCTCATGCTTCACTTGCAGGAATATGCCTTGCTTTTTTAATTACTAGAAAAAAAGAATTATATATTTTACTTTTAGGAGCTTTAATAATTGGACTTTTATCTATTTTTCTAATTCACTATATACAATTAAAAACAAAAGTAAAATTTGATAGTGCTATTGCCTTAATGTTATCAACATTTTTTGGATTGGGATTAGTTTTATTAACATATCTAAAAAAAATACCCGGTGCAAAAAAGGCTGGTTTAAATAGATTTATTTTTGGACAGGCTTCTACATTGGTAGTGAAAGATATTTATTTAATAATTGCTGTTGGATTAATTTTAATATTTTTAGTGATACTTTTTTGGAAAGAAATAAAAATAAGTATATTTCAAGCAGATTATGCAAAAACACTTGGAATAGATAGTGGTAAAATAAATTTTTTAGTTTCTACTATGATAGTTATTAATGTTATTATTGGAATACAAATAGCTGGGGTAATTCTTATGACTGCAATGTTAGTTATACCACCTGTTGCTGCTAAACAATGGAGTAAAAAATTATCAATTGTTACTCTTTTATCAGCAATAATTGGTGGAGTTTCAGGAGCTATTGGAAGTATTGTCTCTACATTTGATGCAGCTTTACCAACAGGACCTTTAATAATATTAGTATCTGGAATTTTTGCTTTAATTAGTTTTTTATTTTCAAAAAAAGGTATAATTGCTAGAAATTATAGAATTTATATACGAAATAAGAAGTTAAGGTTAGAAGAAAATAAAGGTGATAAAAAATGAGTGCAGGATTAACGATACAACTGATTGCTATTTTAATATCAGTAGCTTGTTCATTATTAGGAGTATTTTTAGTTCTAAGGTCAATGAGTATGCTTACAGATGCAATTAGCCATACTATTTTATTAGGAATAGTACTTTCATTTTTTATTACTCATAAATTAGATTCTCCTTTACTCATTGTAGGGGCTACTTTGGTAGGACTTTTAACTGTCTATTTGGTTGAGTTAATAACAGATACTAATTTAGTAAAAGAAGATGCTGCAATAGGGATAGTATTATCAGTTTTATTTAGTATTGCAGTTGTTCTTATATCTAAATATACAGCAAATATACATTTAGATATAGATACAGTTCTATTAGGAGAAATTGCCTTTGCACCTTTTCATACAGAAGAGATATTTGGTTTTAAAATTGCCAGTGGAATTATAAATGGATTTTCAATTTTAATTCTTAATTTATTAGTGATTACTATATTTTTTAAAGAAATAAAAATATCAATTTTTGATAGAGCCTTAGCATTGACATTAGGTTTACTTCCAGAAGTATTTCATTATTTATTAATGAGCTTAGTGTCTGTAACAGCAGTAGTTTCTTTTGATATTGTTGGAGCAACATTAATGATTTCTTTTATGATAGGACCTGCAGCAACAGCTTATATGATTTCTAAAAATTTAAGGAGGATGTTAATTTATAGTGCTTTAATTGGAGCTATTTCATCAATATTAGGATATCATTTAGCAGTATTTTTAGATGTTTCAATTTCTGGTAGTATAGCAGTTGTAATTGGAGTAATATTTTTTGTGGTGCTATTTGGAAAGAAAGTAGTAAAAGCATATTAAAGTAAAATTTTTAAAAGATAAATATAAATGATGTTGATAGAAAAATTTCTGTTGACATCATTTTTATTTTCTTAAAATTATTCTTAATATTATTCTTTCTTTATGTTAAAATAGAAACTAATAGATAAATTTTAGTTTACTATAATTAATAAATATATTTTCTTTTTATTTTGAATATAAAAAACAAAATAAAATGTCTAGTAAATTTTTATTTATTAAATAGTTTAAACTAATAATATGGAGGGGAAATAAATGATTACAGGTGAAATTAAGAGTAAAGTAGATAGGATGTGGACATATTTCTGGACTGGAGGATTAACTAATCCAGTTGATGTAATAGAACAACTTACCTATCTTATTTTTATGAAAAGGTTAGATCAAGAGGAACAAAGAAAAGAAAAAGAAAAACAACTTGCAAGTATTTTTGGAAATACTGATGAAAAATTTATTTTTGATGAGAATCATCAAGACATTAGATGGAGTAATCTTATTCAATTAGGTGATCCTAAACAACTATATGATAAAGTTAGAAATGAAGCTTTTGAATTTATAAAAAATTTAGATGATGATAAGGAAAGTATATTTTCACAATATATGCAAAATGCTATTTTTAAAGTTCCTACACCAGCAGTTTTACAAAATACAATGGATACTATTGAAGAAATTTTTAATAATTCTCAAATGGTTGAAGATAAAGATACAGAAGGGGATTTATATGAATATTTACTTTCAAAATTATCAACTTCTGGTAAAAATGGACAATTTAGAACACCTAAACATATTATAAATATGATGGTTGAACTTATGAAACCAACTGTTGAAGATAAAATAATTGACCCAGCTTGTGGAACATCTGGTTTCTTAGTAAGTTCAATAGAATATATAAAAAGAAATTTTAAAGATATTCTAGCAACATCACCAGAAATTTATAAGTATTTTTCAACTTCTATGATACATGGAAATGATACTGATGCAACAATGTTAGGTATTTCAGCAATGAACTTATTACTTCATGATATGAAAACACCTAAATTAAAAAGAATAGATTCACTTTCAACAGATTATAGTGAAGAAAATGATTATACATTAATCCTTGCTAATCCACCATTTAAGGGAAGTGTTGATGAATCTCTACTTTCTAATACACTAACAAGAGTAGTAAAAACTAAAAAAACAGAATTATTATTCATTGCTTTATTTTTAAGACTTTTAAAAATAGGAGGAAGAGGAGCTGTTATTGTTCCTGATGGAGTATTGTTTGGAGCTTCAAATGCACATAAAAATTTAAGAAAAGAATTGATTGAAAATAATCAACTAGAAGCTGTTATTTCTATGCCTAGTGGAGTGTTTAAACCTTATGCTGGAGTATCAACAGGTATCTTAATTTTTACTAAAACTGGAAATGGTGGAACAGATAATGTTTGGTTCTATGATATGACAGCTGATGGATATTCACTTGATGATAAAAGAAATCCTGTTGAAGAAAATGATATTCCAGATATTATAGAAAGATTTTCTAACTTAGAAAATGAAAAAGATAGAAAAAGAACTGATAAATCGTTCTTTGTTTCTAAACAAGAGATAGTTGACAATGATTACGATTTATCAATTAATAAATATAAAGAAATTGTTTATGAAAAAGTTGAATATGAAGAACCAGAAGTTATTTTGCAAAAATTAGAAGAACTTTCAAAATCTATTGATGAAAATTTAAAAGAGTTAAAAGTGATGCTAGATGAAGATATTTAATAAAAGTGCATGGAAAAAAGTTAAATTGGGAGATATATTTAACTTACAAATGGGAAAAACACCTCTTAGAGAAAATAAACTATATTGGGATAAAGGAGAACATAATTGGGTATCTATTTCAGATATGAATTTTTCAGAAAAGTATTTATTTTCTACAAAAGAAAAAATAACTGATATTGCTGTAAAAGAAAGTGGAATAAAATTAATTCCTAAAAATACAGTGATAATGAGTTTTAAATTATCTATTGGAAAAGTTAAAATAGTAAAAGAAGATATTTATTCTAATGAAGCAATTATGGCATTTATTCCAAAAGAAAATTTTTTTATAGATAAAAATTTTCTATATTATTGTTTAAAGTCTCTAAAATGGAATGAAGGAATTAATAAAGCTGTAAAAGGTTTGACTTTAAACAAAAACTTAATATCACAAAAAGAAATATTTTTACCTGACTTAGCCATTCAAAAAGAAATTGCAAATAACCTTGATGGTATAGATAATTTATTAGAATTAAGAAAAAAACAATTAATTTATTTAAAAGAATTAAGTAAATCTTTATTTACTAGAATGTTTGGAGATATTAGAACTAATAGCAAAAATTGGGAAATTAAAAATTTGGATAGTATCTATTATATTCGTTCAAGTAAAAGAATTTTTGAAAAAGATTACAAAAAAGAAGGTGTTCCTTTTTTTAGAAGTAAAGAAATTGTAGAACTTTCCAATTCTAAAAATATTATCCCAGAAATATATATTTCATTTGATAAATATGAAGAATTAAAAAAAGCATCAGGAATACCCTTAAAAGATGATTTATTAATAACAGCAGTAGGCACTATTGGAAAAATTTGGAAAGTAAATTATGAAAAAGACTTTTATTTTAAAGATGGAAATTTAATATGGTTACAATTAAAAAATAAAAATCAATTCAATACACTTTCATTAAAAAGAATATTAGAAGATAGTATAAAAAATGAAAAAGAAAACCTAGCTTCTGGCAGTGCATATAATGCATTGACAATTGATAAGTTAAAAAAATTTAATATAATTATGCCGCCAATAGAGCTTCAAAATAAATTTGCTGAAAGAGTAGAAAAGATAGAGAAATTATCATTTATTTTTGATAAACCTATAATTTTTAGTACTTTTTTAAATCTATATAAGAAGGTGAGTGCCTAATGAGAAAAAATATTCAATATAAAAAATTAGGTGATATTTGTGATTTTATATCAGGAGGTACACCTTCAAAGTCTAAAATAGAATATTGGAAAGATGGAAAAATTCCTTGGATAAAAATTTCAGATTTTAAGAAAAAATATATAAAAATATCTGATGAAAAAATAACAAAAAGTGGATTAGAAAACTCAAGTGCTAAAATTCTCAAAAAGGGAACAATTTTATATACAATTTTTGCTTCTGTTGGAAAAGTTGCTATCTTAGATATAGAAGCTACCACTAACCAAGCTATTGTTGGAATAGATTTAAAGGAAAATAATTTACTTGATAAAGATTTTTTATATTACTTTTTATGTAGTATAGAAAATAATATAAAGAAACAAGCAAGAGGAGTTGCGCAAAATAATATTAACATCAGTATATTAAAAAATATTAGTATTCCTATTTTATCTATGTCTTTGCAAAAAAATATAGTAAAAACTTTGAAGAAACTTGAAGATATTTTAGAGAATTTTAAACAAAAAAAATTATTAATCAATTTTTTAAATAAATCTTTATTTATAAAATTCAATAAAAATGGGGTTGAAAAACAACTTGATGAGGTAGCTGATATAATTATGGGACAATCTCCTCTATCTCAATCATATAATATAGATAAAAAAGGATTACCATTTTATCAAGGAAAAACAGAGTTTGGAGATATGTATATAAAAGAATCAAATATTTATTGTAATTCACCAATAAAAATAGCAGAAAAAAATGATATTTTAATGTCTGTTAGAGCACCAGTTGGTGATGTAAATATTGCTATACATAAGTCTTGTATAGGAAGAGGGCTTGCTTCAATAAGAGCAAAAAAAATAGATTATCTTTATTTATTCTATCTATTGAAAGAGCAAAAAACAAGAATTGAAAAAATGGGAGTTGGTAGTACATTTAAAGCAATTAATAAAAATAATATTTCATCATTAAAAATGTCAATAGTTGAAATGAACAAGCAAAACAAGATAAAAAAATACTTGATTTTAACAGAAAAATTATCATTTGAAATTGAGAAATCTATAAAAGAGGCTCAAAATTTATATAATAGTTTGATGAATAAATATTTTGATTAAAATCTTTGAAATAAAAATTATCATTTAACATTTCATTAGATATTTTTAAAATTTCTGAAATCCTGAAAAAGAAAGGAGTTGAGAGCAATTAAAATATTAGAACAATTTACAGAAGAATATATAGATGACTTAAATGTAAGAATGACACATCATTCTAATGCAATTGAAGGAAATACATTAACATTAAATGAAACTGCAACTATTATTTTAGATGATACTATTCCCAATGCAATGTCTAAGAGAGAATTTTTAGAAGTTTTAAATCATTCAGATGCTTTAAAATTTTTACTAGCTGAATTACAAAATAATAAAATAGATATCTATATGATAAAAGAAATTAACAAAATTTTATTAAATAGATTAAATCATAATGCTGGAAATTTTAAAACAGACTATAACTATATAAGAGGAGCAGATTTTGAAACAGCAAGTCCAAGTGAAACACCATATAAAATGAATGAATGGTTTGAAAATATGAGCTTTCAATTAAAAAATTCTAATTCTGATATTGAGAAAATTAAAATAATTCTTAAATATCATATAAAATTTGAAAGAATACATCCTTTTTCTGATGGAAATGGAAGAACAGGAAGATTAATTATGCTTGCTTTAATGTTAGAAAATAACTTAACTCCTTTTGTTATTACAGTAGAAAATAGATCTAAATATATGAATATTTTAAGAAATCAAGATATTGAAACTTTTATGTCTTTAGTAGAACCATTGATGGAAGAAGAAAAAAAGAGAATTATAGCTTTTAAAAAATCATCAAAATTACAGATATAGAAATATGTTAAAATTAAAGTATTACATTTTTAGGAGGTACAAAATGGTAGATACTTTGATTTTAGACATAAAACAAGCTATGTCTTCAACATTAACAAATGGGCAAATGGAAAAATTACACAAGGTATTAGCACACTATTTATATGATTTAGAAATTATAAAAAAAGAAGGAGCTGAAACGGAAGAAAAGCAAAATATTGAATATTTAGAGGCTTTTTTATCAGCTAAACATGTTGAAGGTTGTTCAAGAAAATCATTAAAATATTACAAAGCAACAATAGAGAATTTATTTAAAAAAATAGAGAAATCTATTAAACATATTACAACAAATGATTTGAGAGAATATTTAGATAATTATCAAAAAGAAGGAAATGCAAGTAAAATAACAATAGATAATATTAGAAGAATTTTTTCAAGTTTTTTTGCTTGGCTTGAAGAAGAAGACTACATTTTAAAGAGTCCTGTTAGAAGAATACATAAAGTAAAAACAGGAACAGTAGTAAAAGAAACTTATTCTGATGAAGCAATGGAGATTATGAGAGATAATTGTAAATCTTTAAGAGATTTAGCCATTATTGATATATTAGCTTCAACAGGAATGAGAGTTGGAGAATTGGTAAAATTAAATATAGAAGATATTGATTTTGAAGGAAGAGAATGTGTTGTTTTTGGTAAAGGAGATAAGGAAAGAAAAGTATATTTTGATGCAAGAACTAAGATACATCTACATAATTATTTAAAAACAAGAGATGATGATAATTCTGCACTTTTTGTTTCTCTTTTGAAACCACATAAAAGGTTACAGATTAGTGGTGTTGAAATAATGCTTAGACAACTTGGAAGAAAATTAAATATTACTAAGGTTCATCCTCATAAATTTAGAAGAACTTTAGCAACAAAAGCAATAGACAAAGGAATGCCTATTGAACAAGTTCAACAGTTATTAGGACATCAAAAAATAGATACTACTTTACAATATGCAATGGTTAGCCAAAATAATGTGAAGATTTCACATAGAAAGTATATTGGCTAATAAAAAAACTTCTTCAATTTCAGATAAATTAAGCTAAAAATCAGGAGGGGAACAAAATCAATGAGTAATTTTGATTTTTTGAAAGGTGATTTTTTTGATTTATATGAACTGTGTTTAGAGGCAGAAGAAAATTGTTATACAAAGCCTAGAACAAGTGCTTTTTACTCAAGATTGGCACTTGAATTTTGTGTTGCCTTAGTATATAAGTTTGAAAATATACAAATGCCATATAATAGCACAGTTTTAAATGATTTTATTAATAATAAAGATTTTCAATGCTTATTTAAAAGCAAAAGTCAAGTAGATGGACTTAATCTTATTAGAAAATTTGGTAATAGTGCAGCTCATATTTTAAAAAATGTAATAGATAATACAACAAAAACTCTTACTTTAGATAGAAATATTGCTTTAAACTGCTTAAAAGGACTTTTTGACTTTACACTTTGGATAGGATATTGTTATGGGTCCACTTTACAAACAGATGATATAAAATTTGATGAAAAGTATATTCCAAAAAATATATATAAACTTGAAAGTGCTAATGACATTAAAGTTGCAGATAATTATGTACAAGAAAGTGTAAATAATATAAAGGTAATTCCTGTTAAGAAGCATAATATAACAATAAATAATAATAATTTCTCAGAAGAAGATACAAGAAAATTATTTATAGACACCTTTCTTGTAAAAGCTGGCTGGAATTTAGATGATAAAAATATGTTTGAATATGAAGTTGAAGGTATAAAAAGTATAGCTTCTGGAAAAGGAAAAATAGATTATGTATTATGGGGTGACAATGGAATACCACTTGCAATAATAGAGGCTAAGAAGGCTGAACTTAATGCAAAAAAAGGAGAGTTTCAAGCTTTAGAATACGCAGAAGCCTTAGAGAAAAAATTTAATTTCTTTCCTATAAGATTTGTTACTAATGGCTTTGAAATTTTTATATATGAAAATAAGAATTCAATACCTAGAAGAATCTATGGTTTTTATAGAAAAGAAGAATTACAAAAAATTATAGCTAGAAGAAATGAAAAAATAACTAATAATAATATTTCTATAAATAAAGAAATAATAGATAGATATTATCAAGAAAGAGCAGTAAAAAAAGCAATAGAAAATTATATTTCAGGAAATAGAAAATCTTTACTTGTTATGGCAACAGGATCAGGAAAAACAAGAGTTGCAATTTCGATAGTGGATTGTTTATCAAGATTAAATATGATTAAAAGAACTCTATTTTTGGCTGATAGAATAGCACTTGTCAAACAAGCATTAAATAATTTTAAAAAATCTTTACCTGATTATACTCTTGTTGATCTAGTATCAGAAAAAGATAGAGACAATGCAAAAATTGTATTTTCTACTTATCAAACAATGATGGCAGAGTCAGAAAAAACTAAAGAAGATGGAACTAATAAATATGGAGTAGGTGCATTTGATTTAATTATTGTTGATGAGGCACATAGAAGTATTTATCAAAAATATGGAGATTTATTTGAATATTTTGATAGCTTAATTTTAGGACTTACTGCAACTCCAAAAGATGAAATAGATAGAAATACATTTAAAGTTTTTGATATGAATTCAAAAGAACCTACTGATTCTTATGATTTATTTGAAGCAGCTAAGGATAAATATTTACTATTACCTAAAATAAAAGAAGGAGCTTTAAATTATCCAGAAAATGGTATAGTTTATAGTAAACTTTCAGAAGAAGAAAAAGAAAAATATGAAAGTCTTTTTGATGAAGAAGATAGTATGCCAGAAGAAATTTCAGGAGATAGTTTAAATTCTTGGTTTTTTAATGATGGAACAACAAGTAAGGTTCTTACTACTCTTATGGAAGAAGGATATAAAATTGAATCAGGTGATAAATTAGGAAAAACTATAATATTTGCAAAGAATGATAGACATGCAGACCATATAGTAGAGATTTTTAATAAATTATATAAAAATCTTGGAGGAGAATTTTGTCAAAAAATTACAACAAAAGTTGAAAAAGTTCAAGCACTAATAGATAGATTTGTAAATCCTAATAGTTTCCCTCAAATAGCAGTATCAGTTGATATGCTTGACACTGGAATAGATATTCCAGAAATATTAAATCTTGTTTTTTATAAAAAGGTGAAGTCAAAAGCTAAATTTTGGCAAATGATAGGTAGAGGAACAAGAAAATGTAAAGATATTTATGGAGTTGGTAAAGATAAAGAAGATTTTTTAATTTTAGATTTTTGTAGAAATTTCTCATATTTTGAAATGAAAGATAGATTTGAAGAAGATAACACAAAATTATCAAAACCATTATCTAGTAAAATTTTTGAAAATAAGGTTAAAATGATTTTTAAACTTCAAGATTTAGAATATCAAATGGATGAAAAGTATAAAGAGCTTTGGGAGAATCTAGTAACTAAGGTATATAATTTAATTGCTTCTTTAAATGAAGATAATATTTCAGTGAAAACAAGAATTTCTTATGTGAAAAAATATAAAAATATTGATCTTTTAAAAAATCTAGAAGAAAAAGATGTTGATGAAATTATTAAAAATTTAAGTTCTTTACCTTTTGCTATTGAAGAAAAAACTGAAATGGAAAAGAAATTTGAAAACCTTATTTTAAAAAGTCAACTTAAATTATTTGATAATAAAAAAATAGAGAATGAAAAAGTAGAAATTTCTGATATTACAAAAGAATTATCTAAAAAGGGAACTATAAAAGAAATTCAAAAAAATGCAAGTTATATTATGAAAATAATAAAAGATGAGGATTATCTAAAAAATATTAATATTTTAGAACTAGAAAATTTAAGAAATATTATTGAACCTTTAATAATATTTTTGGATCCAAAAGGAAAACCTTTAAATTATGTAGTGGGAAATTTTATAGATAATTTCCTTTCAATAACAGAAAAAAATATAAATACTTTTGGTTCTGCTTACCTTAATTCTAAAGAGAAATTTCAAAAATATTTAGATAATAATAAAAATTTACTTTCTATAAAAAAATTAAAAAATAATATAGAATTGGATGCAGAGGACTTAAAGGAATTAAAACAACTTTTATATAGTAATGAGGAAGTTGATTTAGAAAGCCTAAAAACTGAAAATAATTCTGAAATTCAAAAAATATCTAATATTTATGGTCAAAATGAAAGTTTTGGTATTTTTATTCGTTCTCTTGTAGGCTTGGATAGAGAAGCTATTAGTAAAGAGTTCTCTGAATTTTTAAATACTGAAAAGTTTAATTCTAATCAAATTGAATTAATTAATTTAATAATTGAAAATATAGTGAAATATGGAGCTTACTCAAAAAATGAGATTCCTAAACTTTCAAATGATATTTTGGGAACATCAATTTCTAATATTTTTACAGATAATAATGATTTACAAAAAATAGTTAATATCATAGATAAAATAAACTCTAATGCTCCTAAATTATTTTAAAACTCTAATAAGAAAACTTTTATCTTTAAAAAGATATCAGTTTTCTTATTTTTTTTACATTAATATTAAAAACTTCTAAAAAAAATATTTTTTTAGTATCAATACTAAAAACTTTTAAAAAATAAAATCTTGTGTTATACTTTCTATAGAGGTGATAACATGTTAAAAAAAGAAAGTGAACTAAAAAATCGTAGTCACTACTTAGAAAAACTTATAGAATTTAAAGATACTGATTTTGTTAAAATTATCACAGGTATTCGCCGTTGTGGAAAATCAAGTCTAATGAAATTAATGATAAAACACCTTTTAGAAAATGGAATTAAAAAAGAACAGATTATACAAATAAATTTTGAATCAATAGAATTTAAAAAAATGACTGTTGAAAACTTATACAATTATGTAAAAAGTAACTTACCAAGAGATAAAAAAGCTTATTTGTTTTTTGATGAAATACAAAAAATTTCAGAATGGCAAGATGCTATAAACTCCTTTAGAGTAGATTTTGAATGTGATATTTATATAACAGGTTCCAATGCTTTTTTGTTATCAAGTGAATATGCAACTTACTTAGCAGGAAGAAGTGTTGAGATTAAAGTTTTTCCTTTATCTTTTATTGAATTTATTGATTTTCATGGATATAAAATTATTGAAAAGAAAAATTTAGTAGGTGGTATAACTAGAAAAGTTGAAAATGAAAATGGTGAAACCTATGAAATAAAAGAACTTCTTGAAGCATATATGACTTTTGGTGGAATGCCAAGTCTTACAGAAGTTCCTTTAGAGCTAGATAAAGCTTTAACTATTCTTGATGGGATTTATTCAAGTGTCGTAATAAGAGATATCTTAGAACGTGAAAAACAAAGAGGTAGAAGACAAGTAACAGATTCAAGTTTGCTTAGGAAAATTATAATGTTTTTAGCAGATAACATTGGAAATAATACTTCTATCAATTCTATTTCTAATATTTTATTGAATGAAAAATTAATTGAGACTAAACCTGCTGTTCAGACAATACAGTCTTATGTTTCTACTCTTCTTGAAGCATATATATTTTATGAAATAAAAAGATTTGATATTAAAGGAAAAGAGTATTTGAAAACACTAGGAAAATATTATATTGTTGATATTGGTTTAAGAAATTATTTATTAGGATTTAGAAATAGGGATATAGGACATAGTATTGAAAATATTGTGTATTTTGAACTGTTACGTCGTGGATATGATGTGGCAATAGGAAAAATAGGAGAAAATGAAATAGATTTTATAGCTACAAATATAAATACTAAAATTTATATACAGGTAACTGAAAATATGACTAGCTCAAGTACAAGAGAAAGAGAGATAGCACCATTTTACAAAATTCAAGATAACTTTGAAAAAATAGTAATTACTAATGATGAAAGTTATCTAGGAATAGAAGATGGAATTAAAATTATAAGATTAGTAGATTTTTTACTTGATGAGAAAATTTTAAAGAATTAATGCTATAATTATAAATATATTAAAAATATAAAAATTTGGAGGTATAAAATGTCAATAGAAGCAGTTAGAAAGCATTTAGAAAAATTTGGTTTAGATGGAAGAATAAGAGAATTTAAAGAATCAACAGCAACAGTTGAAGAAGCGGCAGAAGTTAATTCTTGTGAACCTGCTAGAATAGCAAAATCTTTATCATTTATTATAAATGATATTCCAACTATTATAGTTGTTGCAGGAGATGCAAAGATTAATAATCAAAAGTTTAAGGCTAAATTTAAAACTAAAGCCAAGATGATAGCAGGTAGTGATGTTGAAAATCTAATAGGTCATCCAGTTGGAGGAGTTTGTCCTTTTGGTATCAAAGATAATGTGAAAGTCTATTTAGATGAATCAATGAAAAGATTTGAAACTATGCTTCCAGCTTGTGGAACTCCAAATAGTGCTATTGAACTTACTCTTGAAGAACTTGAAAAAGCTTCAAATTATATTGAATGGATAGATGTTTGTCAAATTTAAAAAAATATTTAAAGGAGCTATTATAAATCAATAGCTCCTATATTTTTAATTATCTTTTTCATCAAGCTCAACCATAATTTTATATAAATCAGTTACAGATAATTTTTTCTTTTCTTCTTCTGAAAAATCTTTGACAATTTCTCCTTGATGTAAAAGTAACATTCTATTTCCATAAGTTAAAGCATCTTGAAGATTATGAGTTATCATAAGAGCAGTAAGATTTTTTTCTTTTATTTTTTCTTCTGATAAAGTCATAATCTTTTTTTGAGTTTTTGGATCAAGTGCAGCAGTATGCTCATCAAGTAAGATTAGTTGAGGAGCTTTCATTGTTGCCATAAGTAAAGCAATAGCTTGTCTTTGTCCACCAGATAAAACACCCATTTCAGTATTTATTTTTTGCTCTAAACCTAGATTAAGATTTTTTAATAAATTTTCAAATAAGATAAGGTTTTCCTTATTTCTACTAAATTTTAATGTTCTTTTATCTCCACGATTAAAAGCTAATGCCATATTTTCAGCAACTGTCATACGAGGAGCAGTATTATCCAAAGGATTTTGAAAAACACGACTTATATATTTTGCTCTTTCAAATTCTTTTGTAAGAGATATATTTTTTTCATCAATGGTAATTGTTCCACTATCTAAAGAAAAAACACCTGATATTGCATTAAATAAAGTTGATTTTCCAGCTCCATTTCCACCAATTATTGTGATAAAATCTCCCTTATTAATTACAAGATTTATATTCTTCAAAGCATAATGTTCTCTGTTTGTATTAGGAAAAAAAGTTTTATTTATATTTTTTAATTCAATAAATGCCATTATTTATTCCCCTTTCCTACTTTACTTAATGATAACTTTTTAAGTTCAGGTATACTTAAAAATATTGCAATTAGCAGTGCAGATATCATTTTAAAATCATTAGCTTCAATTACATTTAATTTTAATACAAAGACTAAAAGTAAACGATAAATAATAGAACCAAATACTATACAAACAAGACGAGTTAAAAAATTGACATCTGTAAAAATAACTTCTCCTATTATAATAGCTGCAAGTGCAACAACAATTACTCCTAATCCACTGTTTACATCAGCATATCCATTATTTTGAGAAAGTATTGCTCCTGTTAAGGCTATCATAGAATTTGATAACATAAGTCCGATTGTAGTCATTTTCTTAGTAGAAATTCCTAATGAAACTGCCATTTTAGGATTATCACCAGTTGCAATAAGAGCTTGTCCCAACTCTGTGTTGAAAAATAAGAACATAACTAATATCACAATAAACAAAATTATTAACCCTAGTAAAATAATATCAAAGTAAGGTGGAAGATTTAATTTAGCAAAGCTATCAAAGATAGTTTCTTTATTAAGTAAACTTAAATTAGGTCTTCTCATTATACGAAGATTAATAGAAAGTAATGCTGTCATAGTAAGAATACCAGCAAGTAAACTTGGTATTTTACAGATATTTATAAAAGTAGCTGTCAAAAGTCCAGCAAGTGAACCTACAAGCATTGCAATTATAGTTGCAGTAAATGGAGAAAATCCACTTTGAATAAGTACAACACAAACAGCAGCACCTAAGGGATAGGCTCCCTCTGTTGTCATATCTGCAATATTTAATATACGAAAACTAATAAATAAACCTAATGATAATAAACTCCACAACAATCCTTGTGAAATTGCTGAAATAACTAAATCCATCTTCCTCTTCCTTTCTATCTACTATATAAAAATTTTAGAAAAATAAGTGAGTTATATTCCAGATTTTAGGATAAAAATTAAATAGAATGAGCCGAGCAAATCTCGGCTTGTTTGAACAAAGTGAGTTTGCCGAATTTGCAGCGAATTCTTGATTTTTATCCGTTTAGAAATCTGGCTAATAACGAACTATTTTTCTAAATACTACTTTACTATTTGTGCTTTTGCTTTAATATTTTCTGGAATTTCAATTCCTAATTCTTTAGCCTTTTCTTCATTTAAATATATTACTCCTTCATTAGCTAAAACGATTGGAGTATCAGCAGGCTTTTTACCATTTAATACATCTACTATAACTTTTGCAGTTTCAACTCCAATTTGATATTGGTCAACTCCTAAACCTAAAACACCACCATCAGCAACCATAGTATCAGCAGAAGGGAAAACTCCTATCTTAAATTTATCAGTAACTTTAACTACTGTTGCCATAGCACTTGCTATTGTATTATCAATAGGAACAAATATTGCATCAACTTCACTAGCTAAACTTTCAGTAACTTGTTGAATATCATTAGTATTTGCTATTGAAGCTAATTTAACTTCAATTCCTAATTCAGCAGCATATTTTTTAGCTTCTTCAATTTGTTTTATAGAATTATCTTCACTTGAAGTGTATAAAAGTCCAACTTTTTTAAGATTAGGTAAAATTTCTTTCATAAGTTCAAGTTGTTGTTTAATAGGAGTTCTATCACTTACTCCAGTAATATTATTTCCAGGTTTATCTTCACTTGCAATAAGTCCAGCTTCAACTGGATAAGTTATTCCTGCCATAATAATTGGAGTTTCTTTTGTAGCATTAGCTAAACTTAGAGTAGCAGGTGTTGTAATTCCAACAAGAATATCATTTTTTTCACTAACTAATTTTTCACTCATAAGTGCTAGATTACTTTGTTCTCCTTGAGCATTTTGTAAATCAATTTTAATATTTTTTCCATCTTCATAACCTTGTCTAGCAAGTTCTTCAACCATTCCTTTATAGATACTATCTAATGCAGGGTGACTAAGTAATTGTAAAACACCAATATTAACTACTTTCTCATCAGTAGTTTGAATATCAGTTTGACTAACTTCTGGATTAGTATTTTCTTTTTTACTATTCATATAGTAATATCCACCTAATAACACAACTAATAAAAGCACAAAAAATAAAACAGATTTTTTCATAAAATTTCCTCCTAATATTTAATAATTTTAATATAATAAATAAAAAACCACAGATAATCTCTCTGTGGTTAAATCTAACAAAATAATATTAATAAAAAACCACATAGATTTATTTTTCTATGTGGTAAACCATCAATGATTTTTTATTTTCCACATAGATACATTCCAATTAAACGGAGGTTGTATCTATATGTACTAAGAAAAATACATTAAGAAACAACCCTATATCCAGTGGCTTTGCCAACTATTATGTAAAATAAATTGTGTATAATAATGATATAGTTTCATATTCTTAACTCCTTTCCTTAGATTATGTATTTTATTATATCGAAATTTTTTAAAATGTCAAGAATTTTTTTACATCATTCCTGGCATCATTCCACCAGCACCCATTGGAGCTTTTTCTTCTTCCTTTTTATTTGCAATTATAACTTCTGTTGTTAGAAGTAAAGATGCAACAGAAGTAGAATTTTGTATAGCAGCTCTTGTAACTTTTGCTGGGTCAATAATTCCAGATTCTATCATATTAACATATTTTTCATTTTTAGCATCAAATCCAAAACCTTTAGGAGACATTCTTACTTTTTCTAAAACTACTCCACCATTTAATCCACAGTTTTCAGCTATTTGTTTGATAGGTGCTTCTAAAGCTCTTTTAACTATTTCAATACCCATAGCTATTTCACCAGTTTCATTAAAATCTTTCATTGATTCAATAATATCAAGTAAGATAGTTCCTCCACCTGCAACTATTCCTTCTTCAACAGCAGCTCTTGTTGCATTTAAAGCATCTTCTATTCTTAATTTTTTATCCTTCATTTCAACTTCTGTGGCAGCTCCAACTTTTATTACAGCAACTCCACCAGATAATTTTGCAAGTCTTTCTTGTAATTTTTCTTTATCATAATCAGAAGTAGTTTCTTCTATTTGAGCCTTTATTGAATTAACTCTTGCAGATATATTTTCTTGTTTTCCTCCACCATCAACAATTACAGTTAAATCTTTTGTAACTTTAACAGTCTTAGCTCTTCCTAATTGTTCAATAGTAGCTTCTTCTAATTTCATTCCTTTTTCTTCTGATATAACTTCTCCACCAGTTAGGATAGCAATATCTTCAAGTATAGTCTTTCTTCTGTCTCCAAATGCAGGAGCTTTAACAGCAACAACATTTAAAGTTCCTCTTAATTTATTTATAACAAGAGTAGTTAGAGCCTCTCCTTCAATATCATCAGCAACAATTAAAACGGGCTTAGACATTTGTACTGTTTGTTCAAGTAAAGGTAATAATTCTTTCATTGAAGAAATCTTTTTATCTGTTAATAAGATTAAAGGATTATCAAGTTCTGCTGTCATTCTTTCAGAATCTGTAACCATATATGGAGAAACATAACCTTTATCAAATTGCATTCCTTCAACAGTTTCTAAAGTTGTTTCTAAAGATTTTGCTTCTTCAACAGTTATTACACCTGTTTCACCAACTTTTGCCATAGCCTGAGCAATTAATTTTCCTATTTCTTCATCACCAGCTGAAATTGATGCAACTTGTGAAATTTCTTCATTAGATTCAATTTTTTTAGCCTTATCTTTTAAAACATCAATAGCTTCTTTGGCAGCAAGTTCAATTCCTTTCTTTAAGAAAATTGGGTTTGCTCCAGCACTCAACATTTTTAATCCTTCTTTAACAATAGCTTGTGCTAAGATTGTAGCAGTTGTTGTTCCATCTCCTGCAACATCATTTGATTTTATAGCAACTTCTTTAACTAGTGCTGCACCCATATTTTCAAAAGGATCTTCCAATTCAATTTCTTTTGCTATTGTAACACCATCATTAGTAATTAAAGGAGCACCATATGATTTTTCAAGAACTACATTTCTTCCTCTTGGACCTAATGTAACTTTTACAGCATCTGCAAGTGTATTAACCCCAATTTCTAATTTTTTTCTAGCTTCATCATTAAAATTTATAATTTTTGCCATTTATTTTACCTCCTCGTATAATAATGTTGTAGTTAATTACTAACTACATATATATTTTTAAAT
>ERZ773100.454-NODE-454-length-20883-cov-11.325523_pt1 | contig 20883 bp, 15 predicted proteins | sample MGYA00511119_ERZ773100 | MGnify/ENA primary metagenome ERZ773100 (study PRJEB29015, sample SAMEA2738000) | human oral metagenome | biome: human oral; feature: human-associated habitat; material: dental | place: China | collected 2111 ...
TTATAGCCAACTTCAGCAAGCATGATGGTTTTGGCTTTGAGCTACAAGTACCCCCAGAACTGCTCTCCACATGGGATTTGCCCAATGGTAGCTATCCCCTTATTGACAACCTCTATGGAGAGGTACAGACCCACTTCCACCGTGAAGACAACTATGGTCATATGCGTGTGGATATTGCCCCCCTACAAACGCTATTCTTTAAACTAAAAGAGGGAAAGAATAGTGAAGAGTGAAAAGTGAAGAGCGAATAGTTAATAGTGAATAGTGAAGAGCGGAAAGTGAATAGTGAAGAGCGGAAAGTGAATAGTGAATAAAAAAATGACCAATGACAAATCCTATTAGGACGTTGTCATTGGTCATTAGTCACTACGTTATTATCGTTCTTCTTTCAAAGACCAACCTGTCTTCAGTCCGATGATGAAATAAACAAGGAGTAATTCACCGAAGGCCAAAAGCAAGTCACCTGGGACGCGCAGCCAGCGGATAGTCTGCATAAGGTCGGTTTGCATAAACTCTACCGAGCGGGCAGACCAGTAGCCATGGCGAATGGCTTCCACTGCTTGCATGATACCAATAGGCAAGATGCTCACGGTGATCATCACCAAAAGACCAATATTGATGAGCCAAAACGCCCAACCTATAAGGCGGTCATTCCAGTGGCGTTCTGGGTAAAGTCCTCTAAGGACAAAGAGAATCAAGCCAATACCCAATATACCATAGACACCAAAGAGGGCAGCATGGCCGTGAACCGCAGTGGTATTAAGTCCTTGGATATAGTAGAGGGCAATCGGAGGATTGATCGCAAAGCCGAAGATACCAGCCCCTAAGAAGTTCCAAAAACACATAGCAATAAAGCAGTAGATAGGCCACTTATACGCCTTGATCCAAGGGGTAGTGCGTGATAGCTTATAATTGTGGTAAGCCTCAAAACCAATCAGTACCAAAGGAACAATCTCCATAGCACTGAAGGTAGCCCCTAAGGCCAATACCCCTGTAGGAGTAGCGCTAAAATACAAGTGATGGAACGTACCTAAGATACCCCCTGCCAAAAAGACAATGGTAGAGAAGAGCACCGATACACTGGCTACCTTGATACGTAACAGACCTAAGCGAGAGAAGAGGAAAGCTGCTACTACAGTGGCAAATACTTCAAAGAACCCTTCAACCCAGAGGTGTACCACCCACCAGCGCCAGTATTCGGCTACAGCCATATGCGTTTGTCTGCCATACATAAGCCCTGCGCCATAGAAAGCAGCAATAGCTACGGAAGAAAGTACGAAAAGCAGTAGGAGGTGTCGGCTTTCATCTTTGCGTTTGAGGGCAGGGATAAGCGCTCTTACCATAAGGAAAAGCCAAAGGAAAAGCCCCACAAGCAGTAAGATCTGCCAGAAACGGCCTAACTCTAAGTATTCATAACCTTGGTGTCCAAAGTAGAAGTTTTCCACCAAGCCCAACTTTTGCATCACGCCAAACCATTGGCCTGCTAAGGAGCCTAATACCACAATCAGCAAGGCGATAAAGAGGATATTCACCCCTAATTTCTGTCCCTTGGGTTCGTGTCCTGATACGGCAGGGGCGATATATAGCCCTGTGGCGAGCCAAGAGGTAGCAATCCAGAAGATAGCCAGCTGCACATGCCAGCTTCGCGAAATAGCCTGAGGTAGCACCAAATCAAGAGGAATACCGAAGAAGCCTTCGCCTTCCACCCCATAGTGGGCGGTGATTACTCCAGCGAGCATTTGTACGAGGATTAGTAGGGAAACAATCCAGATATACTTAAGGGTAGCTCGCATAGAGGGGGTTGGCTTCATCTCGCGCATAGGGTCTTGGGCAGGGAGGTGTTCGCTTTCTTCTTCCTCCTTGTTATAAGCATGATAGAAAACCAAAATACCCACCCCGAAGAGTAGCATCAGTACGCTAAAGCCTGACCACATCTGTAGGGAAGTAGAGGCTACATTGCCTACCAAGGGGTCATATGGCCAGTTGTTGGTATAAGTAACTTCGTCCCCGGGGCGATTGGTACTACATACCCAAGTGCTCCAAGTGAAGAAAGCATTCATCTGGTGCATGCGATGGGGGTCTTTGATCGCATTTTTAGGAATAGCATAGCTCTTGCGGGTGGATTCCATAGAAGGGTCGTCCATGAAGAGCTTGGTATAGTAAGCGGCCATTTGTCGGCTTGCTTCGGCTCTTTCAGCAGAGAAAGTAATCACACCAGTCTTCTCATCAAAGGTATTGGTACGCAACTCCTTCTTGAGTTGTACCTGGTATTTGGCCTGTTCCTCTTCGGAAAGGTCTTGGTAGTGCTTGCCGTCCTTTTGGGCGAGTAAGTCAAGTAGGATAAGGGATTCGCGATGTAAGTAATCAGCATTCCAGTCGGGCGCGATATAGGCACCATGTCCCCAGATACTGCCCACGGTCTGTCCTCCCATGGACTGCCATACATTCTGGCCGTCCTTGATGTCCTGTCCCTCATAGAGTACTTGTCCATCAGTTGTTACAATTTTGGTAGGGAAATCGGGTGCTGTACGGTAGATTTCTGTTCCGTAGAAGATCAGCACTAAGAACGAGGCAGCTACCGTCACTCCCAGCCAAATCCATAGTTTTTTAGCGGTCATATAATTTATTTTTTAGCGGTTGCAAAGATAAAAAGATATTTTTGTCTTTTGCAATACTTCTTGAGATTTTTTTTCAACAGTGGTTAGTGTATGAGTAGAGATGCAATTTATTGCGTCTTAAAAGGTTGGTGTAATCCATTGCGTCTTAAAAAGGTTGGTATAAATTATTGTTTTTAGAAGATTTAGCATGAATCAATAAATTTATTGCTTTTTCCTTGCTTTTTGTCACAGAAAAACGTACATTTGAGGACGCTAATTAATGATTAATGCCAATAATGATTAATGCCAATAATGATTAATGCCACTAACCACTAACCATTAATCTCTCTCTTCTTTCTGTTAAAATAAAAAATTTATCCCGATAAAAATAACAAATTATTGTGATTTAGTGTCGTTTTTTTTTACTATTTTTACAACCTAAATCATAAAAGCTTTTGCCATGCTATATGATAGTGATTTTCTTTTAGTTCCTTACAAGGGGATTATAGAGGAGAGACATCGTTTGTATCAAGAAAAAGCGCATATGCTGCAAGGAAATGCGCCACGCTTGGCGGACAATTGTAACTCTCATCTCTATTACGGGCTGCACCTCAGTCAGGGGCAGTGGCTCCTTAGGGAATGGGCACCCAATGCTACCGCTATATATCTGCTTTTTGACGGGAATAGCTGGCAGAGAAATTCGCGTTATGCCTTTAAGAGAATTGATGGGGAGAATTGGGAGCTATCCCTACCTGAAGAGGAGCTTTCGCATGGTACTCTATATAAGCTCTTGGTAGAATGGCCAGGGGGGAGTGGGGAGCGCTTGCCTTCACACACCACAAGGGCGGTACAAGATACTTATACCAAGGTCTTCACCGCACAGGTATGGCAGCCTGCACCCTATCGGTGGCAACACCCACGCCCTGAGGCAGGAGCAGCGCCGCTGATCTACGAGGCACATATAGGCATGGCTACCGAACAGCAGAAGGTAAGTACCTTTGTGGAGTTTCGCCTTTTTGTACTACCACGTATCGCTCAGCTGGGTTACAATGTCTTACAACTGATGGCCATACAAGAGCACCCTTATTATGGGTCATTCGGTTATCAAGTGTCCAATTTCTTTGCGGTAAGCTCCCGCTTTGGTACCCCAGAGGAGCTTAAAGAGTTGATAGATACCGCACATGGCATGGGCATACGAGTGATTTTGGATATTGTACATTCGCACTCGGTGAGCAATGAGGCCGAGGGACTTAGTCATTTTGACGGTACAGATTACCTTTATTTTCACAGTGGTGAGCGGGGACAACACCCTGCATGGAACTCTCGTTGCTTTGACTATGGCAAGGGACAGGTATTGAACTTCTTGCTCTCCAACTGTAAGTATTGGTTAGAGGAATACCAGTTTGATGGTTTCCGTTTTGATGGGGTGACCAGTATGATTTATTACGATCATGGATTGGGTAAGGCCTTTACCGAATATAGTTTTTATTATGACGGCAATGAGGACACCGATGCACTCACCTATTTGGCCTTGGCCAATCAAGTAGTACATGAAGTATATCCTGGGGCGCTTACTATAGCTGAGGAGATGAGTGGCCTACCAGGCTTGGCCTCTCCTATAAGCGAAGGAGGCTTAGGCTTTGATTATAAGATGAGTATGGGTATCCCTGATTATTGGATTAAGCTCTTGGAGGACGTCCCCGACCCTCAGTGGCATGTAGGGGATATCTATTACGAGCTAACCAACAAGCGTGCAGAGGAACGCACCATAAGCTATGCCGAGAGCCACGACCAGGCCTTGGTGGGAGATAAGACCATTTTCTTCCGCCTTACGGACAAGGAAATCTATACAGGTATGAGTGTCTTTGACCATAGCCTTATCATAGATCGCGCTATGGCCTTGCACAAGATGATACGCCTTTTGACCATAGCCACCGCAGGTGGTGGCTACCTGAACTTTATGGGTAATGAATGGGGACACCCCGAATGGATTGATTTCCCCCGCGAGGGTAATGGCTGGAGCTATGCCCATGCCCGCCGTATGTGGAGCCTCTTGGACGATAGCTCACTGAAGTTTAAGTACCTCAACGCTTTTGATAGTGCGATGATTCATTTTGTAAAGCAAGCGAATCTCTTGGCTTACGAGTCGCATGTCTTGGTAAGAGATATAGAACGACAGCTCTTGGCCTTTGAGCGTGGCGGCTATCTGTTCGTCTTTAGCTTTAACCCTGATAAGGCCTTTGTGGATTATCAGTTTGAGGTAGCCGCGGGCAAATACACATACGTACTTTGTACCGATAACCCTAACTTTGGTGGACAAGGGCTTATCAATGAGCAAACGGAACACTTCACTCAATATATAGGAGGTAAAAACTTGATTTCTCTCTATATTCCGCCTCGTATAGGAATTGTACTTAAAAGTGAATAGTGAAAAATGAAAACTTTGTGTCGTATTTTGATCCTATTGGGAGGGGTTATTGCTTGTAAGAATAGCGCTGCTAAGGCAGAGACTATGAAGGAGGTTTCCGAGCAAGTTCCCTTAGAGGTCTCGCAACATGATAGTATTGTTCCTTCCGATGAGGATAGGCCTCAGGGGGGTAAAGAAGAGGAAAAGTACTATTTGCATAAGGATAGCCTCAAAGGCGAATTATTAGATGTTCTTACTAACGATAAGCAAAGAAAGCGGCTGAAAGAAAATCAAATAGAGCTACTTACCAAGAAAAGTGCCCCTTATGAGCAATCTTCAGGGGATTACGAGGAATGTAAGGGGTGGTCTATCTCTGAAAAGACTATAAAGTATGTAATAAAGCATTCTAAAATGATAGACTTTCGCGAGTTACATGATATGTTTGATGTCTATCCTTGTGTGATAAAAGGTACACTTATCTATAAGGGAGAGTCCTATTTCTATAGGGTGAATGCAGGCAGCTGGTGGGAGCTTACCCAAGGGGAAAAATACCTGATGATGGGCTATTACGGAGATGATGCCATAAAGAGAGGCTTTATCAATGGGGTCTATGACTGGAGCAAGGTGGAGTGAATAGTGAAAAACGAAAAGAGAATAGTGAATAACTATTTTATAACCTAACTTAAAATTCAAAACTCAAAACTAAAAATGATGTCTCTAAGTTTCAAGCAGCGTGATTTGGTAAATTTGGAATTTGCCTTACAGAGGGAGTTTCTCGGTACCAACCGAGAAGGAGGGTATCTCTCCACCACTCTCAATTTTTGTAATACGAGTCGTTATCACGGACTTCTCGTAATTCCTATAGATAATTTCTTAGGGCGTAACCACTTATTGCTTTCCTCCTTGGACGAGACTATTATCGTCAATGACAAGGAGTTCAACTTTAGTATCCATGAGTATCCCGATACCTTTTCTCCTAAGGGTCATAAGTATATTGTAGAATCCGAGTTGAATAAGTATTATTCCATTACCTATCAGGTAGCTGGAGTGAGTCTGAGGAAGGACATCATGATGCTCCATAAGCAGCCACAAGTGCTTATTCGCTATACGCTGCTCTCAGGGCCTGAATCGGTACGCCTGAGACTGAAACCTTTCTTGGCTTTCCGCGATATTCACCAGTTATGCAAGGAAAATTCAGTGGCCGATACTCACTATAAGCGTGTGCCTCAAGGAGTGGCTATGAGACTCTACGAGGGCTTCCCTACCTTATATATGCAGCTGAGCGAGGAACAGACCTACAAGCACGATCCCCATTGGTACAAGGATATACAGTACAGCAAGGACAAAGCCCAAGGAGGGGATTATCAAGAGGACTTGCTCGTCCCTGGTGAGTTTGAGCTAAGTCTCACCCTGAACAAGCCCTTGGTCTTTTCCGCCTCCACAACAGAGGAGAAATCCAGCGAACTGGTAGGGGATTTTGATAAGGCAGCTCAGGAGCGTGCCCCTCGCGATAGTTTTGAGCACTGCTTGCAATATGCTGCCAATCAGTTTGTGATTGAAAAGCTCAATGAGACGCGTATCAAGGCTGGCTATCCTTGGCATCTTTCCTATGGGCGCAATACTTTCATCTCCTTACCAGGGATTGCGATAGCCACGGGCCGTACTGAACTTTTTGATAAGGTGATCGCCTCCATGTTGGGCTACCAAAAGGGCGGACTTTTCCCTCGCCTTATCAGTAGCCATGCCGCCCCTGAGTTCAACTCTGACTGCTCGCTATGGTTCTTCTGGACACTTCAGCAGTACGAACGCTGGGGAGCTGTCCCCAAAGAACTCTTGTGGAAGAAGTATGCAACGGCTCTCACTCAGGTCTTGGAAGCCTACCGCGATGGGCGTACTTTCCCACAGGTAAGTATGCAGGAGAATAAGCTCATCTATAACCAGCACTACCACCGCCCACTCACTTGGATGAATGGCACCATAGCAGGTAAGCCTGTGGTAGAGCGCAATGGCTATGTGGTAGAGGTCAATGCCTTGTGGTACAATGCGGTATGCTATGCACTGGCCTTGGCCGAGGCAGCCAAAGACAAAGATTTCATAGTATCATGGAAGGGCTACCCAGCCGAGATTGCTGAACACTTCCTTTCCACTTTCTGGAATGAACGCTTGGGCTACTTAGCCGATAGTGTGGATCAGAATAGGCAAGACCTTTCGGTACGTCCGAACCAGATTATCACTTGTGCTCTGGATTACAGCCCACTGAAGGAAACACAGAAGAAGCAGATCATTGATTTGGTAGAGGATAAGCTCCTAACAGAGCGAGGCTTGCGTACCTTAGCTCCTGATGACAAGCACTATCGTGGGCGCTGCGAAGGCTCTATGGGTGAGCAGGAAGAGGCTATCTATCAGGGAGGAACTCATACATGGCTTTTGAGTTTCTATATAGAAAGTTGCTTAAAGCTCTACGGAGCTGACTTTGTGCCCAAGGCAGAGGAACTCCTCTGTAAGGACAGCGAAGATATGAAAAACTACGGCATAGGTCTCCTCTCTGAGTTCTATGACGGTAACCCACCCTATTCAGGACATGGCTGTATCTCTCAGGCACGCAATGTGGCCGAGATCGTGCGGGCAGCCTATCTGATGAATAGTTATAAAAAAGCAAATTCACCCAAAAAATAATACCCTTATGAAAAAGTTGAAAGTACTTATGTTCGGCTGGGAGTTTCCCCCTCATATAAGTGGAGGCTTGGGAACCGCCTGCCTTGGGCTTACCAAGGGCTTAGCGAAGAATGACGTGGAAGTACTCTTTGTAATGCCTAAAGCCTCAGGAGATGAAGACCCCGAAGCGGCAAAAATCATCAATGCTAGTGAGGAAGAAATGCTCCAACCCTATACCCTTTCCGATGATTACTTAGAGCATATCCAGTTCATGGAAATAGGTTCTTCCTTGCGCCCTTACCTCTCCCCAGAGGTCTTTGCCTCTTACTGGCAAGAGGAACAGAACCGACAGAAATATACGACCCATAAAGGCCACAATACCTTTAATTTCTCAGGCAAATATGGAGATAACCTCTTGGAGGAAGTCTATCGTTATGCCTTGGTAGCAGGAACCGTGGCTAGCAAGTATGATTTTGATATCATACATGCACATGACTGGCTCACCTATCAGGCAGGGCTTATCGCCAAGCGTATCAGTGGCAAGCCCTTGGTAGTGCATGTACATGCAACTGAGTACGACCGTGGGGGCGAATACAACCGCAATACCATTGTCTATGATATAGAAAAACATGGTATGGAAGGTGCCGACCATGTGATTACAGTAAGTGATTGGACTCGTAATATAGTCATAGAAAAATATGGTATCCCAGCCGATAAGGTCAGCACGGTGCACAATGCGGTAGACTTCTCTGACGATGATTTAGACCTCCCCCCTCGTGCCCTTAATCAAAAGATTGTGACTTTTTTAGGTCGTATCACCCTACAGAAAGGCCCTGAATACTTTATAGAAGCCGCTGCTAAGGTACATAAGAGGTGTCCTGATGTGCATTTTGTCATGGCTGGCAATGGCGACAAGATGACCCCTTCGGTAAGGCGTGTGGCGCAACTGAAGCTCGGCGGACATTTCCACTTTACAGGCTTCTTGCGTGGGGACGATGTACAACGTATGTTCCGCTATAGTGATGTGTATGTGATGCCTTCTGTATCCGAGCCTTTCGGTATTTCCCCCTTGGAGGCAATGCGCTGTGGTGTGCCTACCATTATCTCCAAACAGTCAGGCGTATCGGAGGTGCTGGAGCATGCGATCAAGGTAGATTATTGGGACGTGAACGCCTTGGCCGATGCTATCTATGGACTGATAGCTTATCCGAAACTCTCCAATTCGCTCAAGAGAGAAGGTTTGGCCGAAGTCAATACCCTAAAGTGGGAGTTCGCTGCCAATAAGCTCAAAAATATTTACCAACAAGTGCTGTATTAATAGCTTATTTGTTTGGTAAAATAAGGAAAAAAACGTATATTTGTAGGTATTACCTTCCTTAATTTAAATTAAAAACCATGAAAGCGATATGTTTCTATTTTGAAGTTCATCACCCCGAACAGCTTCGCCAATATCATTTCTTTGACATTGGCAAACAACATGATTATTTTGACTATTACCGCAACCGTACCGAGATAGAACAGTTGGCACGGGATTGCTACTTGCCAGCCAATGAGCTTCTCTTGGAGCTTATTGATCGCTACAAGGGCAGATTCAAGGTGGCTTTCTCCCTCTCAGGCAGTGCCATAGAGCTCTTAGAACTGCATGCCCCAGAGGTGATTCACAGCTTTCAGACCTTGGCCAAGACGGGGAGAGTGGAGTTCCTCTGTGAGCCTTATGCGCACTCCCTTTCTTCCCTTTCAAGCGATACTACCGAGTTCGAGCGCGACGTTAAGCGCCATATCCAGCGTATAGAAGAGCTTTTCGGACAGACGCCTGTAACCTTCCGCAATACCTCCCTGATCTATTCCGATAGCATAGGGGAGCGTATCGCTCGCTTGGGCTTCCGCAATATACTCACCGAGGGAGCTAAGCATATTCTGGGCTGGCGTAACCCTAACTTTGTACATCACCACCCCAGTGATACCAAGATAAAAATTTTGCTCAAGAATGCCAAGCTAAGTGATGATATTTCCTTGCGTTTTTCTTCAAAAGACTGGAATGAGTATCCACTTACTGCCGAGAAGTACGCCCATTGGCTCAAGGATAGCCTCCGCGATAGCGATGTGGTAAATCTCTTTATGCACTATCAGGCTTTTGGTAAGTACAACACGCCTGATTCGGGTATCTTTGATTTCTTGCGTTATCTGCCCCAATATGTATTGGACGATTCCCAATATGCCTTCCTAACGCCTAAGGAGGTAGTGGCCACTTTTGTGCCTAAGGAAGCCATCTATGTACCGAACCCTATCTCATGGACAGACGAAGAGCGTGATATCACCTCATGGCTCGGTAACGAATTGCAGGAGAATGCCTTTGAAGAACTCTTTGGCCTAAGTGCCAAGGTAGAGGCCACCGGCGATGAAGCCTTATTGCGTACCTATAGCCGCTTGCAGTGTAGTAACCACTTTAACTATATGAGTACCAAGATTATCCCTATAGAACAACGCCTCAAGAAAGTATCGCCTTATCCTTCCCCTTACGATGCTTATATCAATTATATGAATGTGCTAAGTGATTTTACACTGGAGGTGGATAAAGCACTGAAAAAGTGATTAGTAATTAGTGGTTAGTGGTTAGTTCCAAGATGACTAATCACTAACCACTAATCACTAACTACTAAAATTGGAAGTAAATAAACGCTGGTGATTCGTTGGAGAAAGTCTGATAACAGATAACAGCTGCCACTACTGCGATAAGGACTTTTACCCAGATAGGACTTTGATAATAGGCGTTCTCTATTCTATCCTTGAGGGATTGGGGGAGCCAGTGTACCACGTAGCCCAGCACCATAACCACAAAAGCATCACGGAAGTACCATAATACCTGTCCGCTACTGCCCCAGTCCATATTGTTCCATAATTGGCTATAGAATTGGTTGATACGCTCCATATCCTCTCCACGGAAATAAAGACGTACAAAGACAATAAACATGAAAGTGGAAAAGACTTTCCAGAAATGAGCCAACCAGTGAGTAGAATGCTCATAAGGACTTATCTTGCGCCAAAGCTTATAGAAGACAATCCCCAAGCCATTGATCCCTCCCCATAGGATAAACTTCCATGAGGCGCCATGCCATAACCCTCCCAGTACCATGGTGAGCATCAGGTTGATATTGGTGGAGATATAGTGCTGAAAGCGCTCATTCCTCATGGCCAAGAGCGTACCTCCTAAGAGCAATACCCCTACAATAAGTGAAAAATAGGGATTACCCACCCCAATGAGGGCTACTGAGATTAGCAACAAGGAGATCGCCACCGACGCCCAAGAGCCTGTGCGATTTCCTCCCAAAGGAATGTACAGATAGTCCTTTAGCCAAGTGGAGAGGGAGATGTGCCAGCGCTTCCAGAAATCCCCTGTATTGATAGCCTTATACGGCGAATTGAAGTTGCGTGGTAGCTCAAAGCCCATAAGCAGTGCCAGCCCTATGGCTATATCGGTATAACCAGCAAAGTCCCCATAGACTTGTAGGGAATAGCCCACCAGAGCCATAAGGTTGGTAAAACCCGAATACATGGTTGGCATCTCAAAGACCCTATCCAAGAACTCCGTTGCGATAAAGTTGGCAAAGAGCATCTTCTTAATCAGTCCCTTGAATATAAAGTAAGTAGCCTTGTTGAAATCGGCTTGGGTGATTTGAGTAGGGCGTAGAATCTGGGGGACAAACTCCTCTGCACGTACAATAGGCCCTGCCACGAGTTGAGGAAAAAAGGTTACATATAGCCCAAAATCCAAGATAGAATCCAGCGACTTGAGTTTGCGCCTATAGATATCCACCGTATAGCTGATCGTCTGGAAAGTATAGAAAGAAATTCCCACCGGGAGCACAATCTCATCTACCGAGAAATAGCCCTTGTCATGGAAGCCATTGCCCCAGTAGGCCAAGTAGTTGAATACCTTATGATCGGTATGGAAAATAGTGTTGTAGGATTCGGTGAAGAAATAAGCATACTTGAAGTAGCTCAATACAAGTAAGTTCAGCGTAACACTCAGTGTTACAAAGAGTTTGCGCCTACCCTCATCTTCGCTTCTATCTATCTGGCGACCAAAGTAAAAGTCGGTTACAGTACTGAACAACAGTAGCATGACGAACAATCCGCTCGTCTTGTAATAGAAAAAGCAGCTAACTAAGAACAGAAAGAGGTTACGAACAAAAAGCCGCTTATAGACAAAGGCAAAACCTGTATATACGATAAAGAAAAATACCCAAAAGCCCATTTGGGTAAAATCCATCGGGTATTTTTTGGAAAATTCAAAAAGATCGTATATCCAATCCATTCTTTATCAGCTAAATGTATTATAAACCTATGACGATCCCCACCTCAGGAGATAGGCCAGAGGAGAAAATACTTTTATTTTTGTCATACAACACGTTGTAGGAGAGCCCCAATCGTAAGTATGAGCGACCTCCTAAGTATTGCATATAGCCGCCTCCTAAGTATAGGGCGGATTCTTCAGTTTTGTAATGCTCACTGACCCCTTTTGTCTTCTGATCAATGAAATAGTGTTGGTATGAAGCCTTTACATAGAAATTGCGCGCTATATAATAGTTCAGCGAAGGACCTAAACTCAGGGAGTTGTATTGAACACTTGGGCCTTTTTGGTAGTAATAATTCACTGAAAAAGCCACTTCAAAATCCTCAGTAACCTTATAGCCTATACGAGGCGCCAAGGACACCCCCCATAGGTTATTCCCAAAGGAAGCCCCTATGTTGCCCCCTATGGTAAAGTTGTCAAAGAAATTGCTTTGCTTTTGGTTTTGTGGCAAAAGGATATTCTTGTCGTCCTGTGCATGGCAGGCGAGGCTTAGTATGATTGTGATTAAAGAGAATAGTTTTTTCATGTGATGCTTACAGGGGAATAAGAGAGTTTCCTTTTACCTCGAAGAGCTTATCCGAGATCGGAATATTGCTCTCTACATAGGCTTGGGCGACTCTGTGGCGTATCCAGTTCATATCATTAGGGTTGGCACTACCTGTGATAAGCAGTACATTGTTGGCAGGAACTCCCACAGTGATAGTACCCTCCACAGGGATATTGTCCTTAGACCAAAGGTCAGAAACCACCAAGAAGCTGGCCTCAAACTTGCCATCGGCTATAATAGTATAGCGGTTGCCTTCTTCCTCTACACCGACCTCTATCTGGTTGATGAGGTTCTGTACAGCTAAAGATTTCACAGCAAGCATATCCAAATGCAAGCTCTTGAGATCGCTCATAGTAAGGCTTATCTTCTCGTCGCGCACCAAGTAGATTACGCCCAATTCGCTATTGATATTCTCATAGAGCAAGTCGGGTGTATCCACCTTGAGCTCTTCTATAAAGGCGGTAGTTCTCACCAGTGGGAAGATCTCCTCTTTCTTGATGACAATGCCTCCTACCATCATTTCCTCTACTGTCTCCTCCTTTACAGGAGTACCTAAGATAGGAGCAGTAACGGGTCTGGCCACTTCTCCTGATTTAGCTACTTCAGGGGCAGGGGTCTCTATCACAGGTTTTTCTACATGGGTGAAAGACTCTACATCTGGGAAGTGTGGTACTTTTTCTTGTTTTTCTTCTGTTTTTGGAGCCTCGGCAGCGGGCGTTTCTACAGGCTGTACAGGTGCTTCGGTAGGCTTAGGAGCCTCTTGTACAGGCGGAGCTTTAGGTGCTTCTTCCTTAGGCTTGGGCACCTCTTGTACAGGTGGAGCTTTAGGAGTTTCTTCCTTGGGTTTAGGCGGCTGAGCAGGAGGCGGTGTGGTAATAATCACAGGCTCTTCCTTCTTGGCCGTTTCCTTTGGTTTTTCAGGCTGTGGTTTGGGTTTTTCAGGCTGAGGATTAGGTTTCTGCTTAGGAATAGTCTCAAGTATGGAACTGGCATATTTCTCTATGATTTCACTTAGGTAGAAATCACTGCGGTGCATGTATTCGGCATAGGCATTGTCCAAAAAGCTGGTAATGAGCTGTCCAGGCTGGCTCTTGAGCATCCATTCTATCTCAAGACCTTTGGTTTTTCTCACCTGTACATTGGGATTCTTAGTTACCAAGCGCTGAGCGAAAAGGCGAGTGAAGTCGGCCACATACTGTATGCTCATGCCTATCTTATCCACTAATTCACGCATCTCAAGGCTATAAGGGTCTTTGTGGCGTAGGATAATCTCGGTGATGATGGCCTTGTCATCAAACTTTTTAGCACAGGTGAAGTGGTACTCTACCTCATCATAGGTACGGAAAGTTTTACTGATATAGCGCTCATTAGCGACGGTCTCATCCAAAGCGGTGAAACCATCTCTCTCGTATTCTTTGAAGAAATCACCTTTGAGTCGTTCAAAGAACGCTTTATTAATTTCTCCTTTGACGGGTTCCTCGGAACTTATTACCGTAAGGTTCGCTCTATCATCGGTGGATTTAGCTAAAAAACGGTCAGTATTAGTCACTTCCCAATCGGAAGGAATGAGAATAGTAGAAATAGAATCTAACCAATATCTTTTGTAAGTTATTGATTTTAAGTCTGTTTCGTCAAATTTTTTCTTTTTAAATAAGTCTAATAATCCCATTTTTCTTTCTGTTTTTTCCAAAGGCAAATATATAAACTTCTTTTGTAATGATGAAATATTCGCAAAGAAAAATTATTTTTCAGAAAATTTTGATGAATATTTTTTGTAACAATAAGATTTTCAGTGGGTTGTGTGATTTTATTTTTCTATTTTGGTATTTTACTGTTTTTTTACTATTTTTGCACTTTGGCAGTTGAGGCAATATAGTTCTATTTCTATTTTCACAAACAAAATACAACTTTTCACTCTAATTACCATATTTTTATTATACTTTTAAAATCACTTCCAAGAATACTTATGAATAGCTATATAGATATATTTCAACAACTTTGGGAACATGCTGAAAATGAAATAGTAGAGTTTAAAAAAGCAGAAAATAATTTTGATATAGATGAATTAGGGCATTACTTTTCAGCTCTAAGTAATGAAGCAAACTTACATGAGCGTGAATTTGCTTGGATTGTTTTTGGTGTATGGGATAAAACACATATTTCCCTCATATAACAACCATGATGAAAAACTCAGAAAAATTGGAAGATTACTTGTAGAAATGGCAAATCAGGGACTTTTAAGAAAATCAGAAAGCGGTAAACAATGGTTTATTACTGAAAAAGGTGAGGAAGATTTTAAATAATAATGCAAATAGAAGGTCGTTTTTCGGTCGTTTTTCGGTCGTTTTTTTGCTAAAAGACTCTCTTTCAGCTCTATTCTTCTTATCTAAATTAACGTGAGTTCGATATAACGAAAGCTCCCACAGATTTTCACGGATTTCACAGATTTTCTATGTTTGTGTAATTGTGCTGTTGCGATTTACACAGATTTTTATAAGGCCAAAGGCCTTATTTATCCGTGGAAATTAAGGAGTTATACTTAGTTGTTGTATCATTCTCTCCGTGAAAATCCGTGGAATCTGTGGGAGAAAAATATAATTTTGCTTACGTCGAACTCACGTTAAATTAACGTGATAAGTGAATAAAAGTTTTTCAAAGCCAGAGAGAGGGTACTCGCTGGCTTTTAGAAACTCCTGCTGATAGCTTTCTTTTTACTTCTTCTTAGATATCAAATTTATCAAGAATAAGATAACAATAGCTCCGATAGCTCCAGTCAAGATAGAACCAATCAATCCTTCTCCAAGTGAGATGTGAAGCACATTTGCTAAAAGCCAATACCCAACGCCACTTCCGAGAATACCAACAATGATATTCCCAAGAAGGCCTAATCCACTACCCTTGTAGATAACTCCTCCTAACCATCCGGCGATGGCTCCAATAATAAGTGTTGCAATAATACTCATAAATCTTAATATTAAATTAGGGTACAAAGGTAATAATTATTTTTTAGATATTTACTTATTTAAGTTTCGTAAGTAGTTTTTAGGTTATAATTAGGTTTATAATTGATTAATAATCAATATATTGCAAAGAAAACTTCCCCTCACATACTCCGTTCCATGTATTCACGGACTATCCCCTCCGAGAGGGAAAGCCAGCGAGTGCTCGCAGCTGGGTATGTGGGATGCGTTGAAAAAGATAAAAATTGTCTATCAATCTGGAAAATGTCCTCTCTCTAACTCCTTGAGAATCATAAACTATCTCATTCCCTCTTTGGAGGGGAAAGCCAGCGAGTGCCCACAGCTGGGTATGTGAGAGGATATTTTGAATATCAATAAGTTACAGAACTTGCGAAACTTAAATTATTAATTTGGCAAATCAAAGATTAGTTTTTTTGTATATATTGGTCGTTTTATAAGCTTGTTCAGGATGGTTGGGATTGAGAGGAAATTTCTTTTCCAACTTTCCTTGTTTTATCATATTTGGGAAAATTTTGTTTTTCAAATAATCTAATGAGCGCTGTGTTTGTTCTGCGATAGCTTCCATTTTTACATATTTTTCATTACAAATGTCCATAATAAGCGATTCTAATCCGCCTCTATTTATCCTTCTCTTAGATTTTGAGGTGTCAACCTTTGGGTCAGAGGTGTCAACCTTTTGGGTGGAGGTGTCAACCTTTTGGGTGGAGGTGTCAACCTTTTGGGTGGAGGTGTCAACCTTTTGGTCAGAGGTGTCAACCTTTTGGTCAGAGGTGTCAACCTTTTGGGTGGAGGTGTCAACCTTTTGTCCTTTGATATGGTAGTTTGCCCAACGGCGTTTGTTATCACTTTCTAAATACCCCCTATCTACTAAGCCTTTTAATAAAGAGGTTATATCGGTAGGATGCAATTTGAGTATATATTGCAGCCTGTTGTTTGAAATACAACCTTCTATACTGCAAAAAGTAAGTGCTGTTAGTTCATTGGTAGTTAGTTCCTTTATAGAGGAGAATTGCTGTTCAAGCTTAGTCATTACTTGCTCAGAGAGGATGTGGAACATAGGTAGAACAAGTTTTACCCTATTAGGTTGATTTTCTAACTTTAAGTAAGGCTTACTCCAATGTAACTCATCCCAGCCTGTCATAATCTTATCTACACCACTTCCTGATTTTTCAGCTCTACCAATAAGCATAAACATCTTTTGTAGAGAGGGATTTCTACATTCGCTGATACCTCCTTCATAATACTGATCAAGAGAGACTAAAAGTGTCCCAGGATTGGAAATTATGAATTGTTGCTTTTCAAGTATTATGATAATATTGCCACTCTGTGAATAATCAGTATGGACTAAGGCGTTTACAAAAGCCTCACGTAAGGCTATATGAGCAGATGTCTCTTCTATACGTGTATCTTTTTCTAATTGAAAAGGTTTGGGAAGTACAGAGGTTATTTTGGGCAGTACCCTTAGGTAGAATTGTAGAAGGTTATGCTCCCAAGTGCCATCGGGGTATATTCTATCTGTCCAACGGATAGTATCTGAAAGGTGTTCCCTATATTCAGGAAAGAAATTAGGAAGTGCTTCTTGTTGGTTAAGACTATCTCCTTTGCCGAACATGAGTAACCCAGCTATAGTAATTCCTTCTTTTCCTGTCTTTCTATCCTTGCGATAAGCACCTATTTTTGTGAAAAGTTCTATGTCGCTTAGGGCGTTCCAAGGGTGTAAAGCATTGAAAACAGAGAATAACTGTCTGAATTGTCTCACCGAAGTAGGGTCGAAGTCATCTGTGGTAAAATGCTCTAAGATAAGGCTATCACGCTTGAGATCTCCTGTAGCATCAGCTATCATCTGCCGTACCTCATCATCGGTACAATGATAATCACCCTCATTATTTCGTTTGTAAGTATTCCCAAAAGGGTTGTGGGTCAGATATATAGGACGTTGAGTTCTCGCTGCAAAAGGCACTTTGAATACAAGTACTTTTTTACCAGCAATCTGTAGGGTGTGAACATCATTATTGCTCAGCAAATTAGTACTGATAGTGTTAGGATTGTTACAGTTATTCCAGAAGGTTTTCTGATAAAGTTCTATAGCCTCCTCAGAGAGACCTTCTATGAGTAAGCCATCTTTCTTTTCTTTTATACCAAGAATGATAAAGCCTGTATGAGTATTAGCAAAGGCTGAGTAGGTTCTCCAAAATTCTTTCATTGGAAAACCTCCTTTTGCCGATTTGTATTCTATCTCATAACTCTCCTTGGGTAGGAAAACACTATCAATCAAAGAACAGATGCTGTTTTCATCATCAAAATCAAGAAAAGTAAAAGATTCTTCTTTCATCATGTACAATCATGTTAATTCACTGCAAAGGTAATAATAATTTGTCAAATTATCCTTATCTTTGCCCTTTATTAATTTCTAAAAAACTAACCGAATGAGAAAAGTTATTTTTTCCTTTGTAACCTCTCTGTTATTACTTCTACCCTCTATGGTCAGAGCCGATGAGGGTATGTGGTTCTTGATGTTCCTCAAGCGCCTGAACGAGCGCGATATGCAGAAAGAGGGCTTGCAGCTTACCGCTGAAGAGATCTATAGTATCAACAATAACAGCCTCAAGGATGCTATAGTACAGTTTGGTGGGGGGTGCACCGCTAGTATTATCTCCCCCGATGGATTAGTCATTACCAACCATCACTGTGGCTATGGGGCGATTGCAGGCCTTTCTACCCCAGAATACAACTACTTACGCGACGGCTATTGGGCAAAAACCAAGGCCGATGAACTCTCTCCTAAGCGCCTTTTTGTGCGTTTCTTTGTGCGTATGGACAATGTTACTGACCGTATGCTCTCGGTAGTGAATCCCTCTATGAGCGAGAAGGAGCGTGAGGCTGCACTCAATACAGAGATTAGCAAAATCCAAAAAGAGAACGATGAGGGAGGCAAGTACGTGGTTTCCGTACGTTCGTTCTTCCAAGGCAATGAGTTCTACTATTTTGTATATCAGGACTTCAAGGACGTACGCTTGGTGGGTACTCCTCCTGAGAATGTAGGCAAATTCGGGGGCGATACCGACAACTGGGAGTGGCCTCGCCATACAGGCGACTTCTCCGTATTCCGTGTATATACCGATAAGAATGGCAATCCTGCTGAGTATTCGCCCGAGAATATCCCGATGAAGGCAGAGAAATACCTCAATGTAAGCCTCAAAGGAGTAGAAGAGAAGGATTTTGCGATGATCTTGGGCTATCCTGGACGCACCAACCGCTGGGAGTCTTCCTATTGGGTGGATCAGCAGGTGAAATTCGGCTATCCTGCTTGGGTAGAGGCTTCCAAAACGGCTATGGACGCCATGAAAAAGCATATGGATGCTGACAATGCTGTACGCCTTAAGTATGCTTCTGCTTATGCAAGTATAGCCAACTACTGGAAGAATCGCCAAGGAATGATTGATGCCCTTACCGCACATAAGACCGCAGAACTTAAGCGTAAAGCAGAAAAGAAATTTGCAGCATGGGCAGCCAAGGACGAGAACAAGGCTGAATATGGCAAGGTGCTGTCCGATATGGCTTATTACTTTGCCGAAACCAACCGCTATGTGGCCAACCAAAACTACTTGGCTATTTTCTTTAGAGCCAGCCAACTCGCCTCTCAGGCCAATCCCTTGGTCAAGGAGCTCTCTTTGTACCTCAACTCTTCTTCCGATAAGGAAAAGCAGCAGATCAAAGAGCGTGTAACCCAGGGACTATACAACTATTATGACCGTACCTATCTTCCTGCTGAGATAGACCTTTTCGCAGATAACCTCAAGCTCTATGCTGATAAGGCTAACGATATCCCTCAAGAATTGGCAGAGGTTAAGCAACAGTACAAAGGAGATTTCAAGAAGTATGCTGCTGATGTTTTTGCCCGTAGTATCTTTACTTCTAAGGAGAATATAGACAATTTCTTCCAAAATCCAAGTCAAGAGGCGCTTGACAATGATCCGTTGGCTCGTATAGCTAAGGTGTTGGTTGATAAGTATAACAGCGACCAATATGATACCCTTAAGGACAAGTACCAAAAGGCTTTCCGCAAGTATGTGAAGGGTATGCGTGATTCCAAAGTGAGCCAGATCCTCTATCCTGATGCCAACTCCACCTTGCGCCTTACCTATGGTAGCGTGAGGTCTCTGCCTAAGGACAAGCGCAATTACGATGTGAAGAGCAACTACTACACCACTTTCAAAACCATGTTGGATAAGTACAAGCCTGGGGATCCAGAGTTTGACATGCCTGTGAAGTTTAAGGAAATGTATCAGAATAATGATTTCGGACGTTACTTGGACAAGGACGGTACCATGCATGTGAATTTCCTAACTAACAATGATATCACAGGGGGTAATTCTGGGTCGCCTGTGCTCAATGGCAAGGGAGAGCTTATCGGCTTGGCCTTTGACGGGAATATAGAGGCTATGGCCGGCGATGTGATCTTTGACAAAAAGCTCCAACGTACCATAGTGGTGGATATTCGCTATGTGCTTTGGTGTATAGATACTTATGCAGGTGCCAAGCATGTGGTAGATGAAATGACACTAATGCAATAACTTATGCACTTTCTTTCAGAAGATTTAGAGCGCTATGCCGAGCAGCATAGCCAGCAGGAGCCGCCCTTATTGGCGGCTCTTGTGCGTGAAACACACCTGAGGGTTTTGCAGCCTCGTATGCTCAGTGGCCACTTGCAAGGGCGCCTGCTTAGTGTACTCTCTAAGCTGCTCGCCCCTACCTATATAGTGGAAATAGGTACCTTTACAGGCTATGCAACCCTCTGCTTGGCCGAGGGGCTTGCGCCTTCGGGGCGGCTACATACTATAGAGGCTAATGAGGAATATGAGGATATTCAGAACAAATATTTCGGGCAGAGTCCTTACAGAGAGCAGATTGTACAGCACTTTGCTCCTGCTCTTGAGGTCTTGCCTACCTTGCCCGATGCCATAGACTTAGTATTCATAGATGCCGATAAGAAGAACTACCTCAATTACTTAGAGGCGGTCTTGCCCAAGATGCGCACAGGGGGTGTGATCCTCTCGGACAATGTGCTCTGGAGCGGCAAGGTGGTAGAGCCAGTCAAGGACAATGACAAACATACCCAAGTCCTTATGGCCTATAATGAGCGCTTAGCCACCGATCCACGTTTGGAAACGGTATTGCTGCCTATACGCGATGGATTAACGCTTTCAAGAGTGAAAAGCAAGTAAGTGAATAGTGAAGCAAGTAAGTGAATAGTGAAGAATGAAAAGTGAAAAGAGCCAGCGTGTGCTTCACTTTTCACTTTTCACTTTTCACTTTTCACTTTTCACTTTTCACTTTTCACT